>CESB01131499.1_pt1 | contig 10091 bp, 11 predicted proteins | sample 531071 | NCBI WGS metagenome assembly CESB01 (sample SAMEA2621259, study PRJEB7988) | marine metagenome | biome: marine biome (ENVO:00000447); feature: surface water layer (ENVO:00002042); material: "saline water (ENVO:00002010), including plankton (ENVO:xxxxxxxx)" | depth 5 m | reverse complement strand
CCTGCAGCACCAAAAATTGCTGGTTTTACGTTATAATTACTAATATCTATACCTTTTAAACCATGTAAAGGATTATCAAAATCTGACTTGTGCCCATTATAATAATTAACCATCCAATTTGATTTTTCTGATTTTTTTAAAATATCTCTATTCTTACAACTAAAACTTGTTCTTGGTGCTGAATCACCACAGTAATCGGGTTTTTCTTCTTCAGATAAAAATTCTATTAATCTTTCTTCATTAAATATTAAATCATCACCACATCTTAAAATACCTTGCTTAATATTAAATAATGTATAAATATACTTAATTGATAATGTTAATTTTTTTAATAAATGTAAATATGAATCTTCACATCTAATATATAAATAATTATTGTCTCTAATCTCATAATCCTTATCTAAAAATAAATCTCCAATAACATAAATAACTTTCCAACCTATATATTCTTCTTTATTTAACTTAAATTCTTTTAATCTTGTATTCAAGTGTTTATGACATGATAGTACTAAAATAATACCCTCAACTGTTTTCATAATATATATTAATTATTTTATAAAATTTATATATTTACTAATTATATATGCACGAAGATGAACATAACATTCCATTTTTTATAGGTGGTGTTTGTATATATTTAGCTGTCTTTGGATTAGACCATTACATTACTAGTAATTTAATTCCAAAAGGAATTTACAATTTACTATATTATTTAATTCTTTTATCTTTTGGTATATACCTTGTTTTTGGTAAACTTTTAATTAATATAATACCAATAAAATATTAATAATCTATTTAATTTTATAAATTATAATAAATTATAATAAATTATAATAAATATTATTTATTATAATTAACTATCATATGGAATTTACAAAAGATACCATAGTAAATACAGTAATCAAAAGTTTTATAAATCGTTCAGAAATAGGGCAAAAAAAATACAATACAACATTAGACAGAGATGATTTATCTCTAAATAATTGGATTAATCATGTACAAGAAGAATTAATGGACGCAATACTATACTTGGAAAAATTAAAAAAAGAAACAACAGACAAATCTAATACTTAATTCATTAACTACATGTCATCATCACCCATTTTAGGAGCTAAAAATATTTTAACGCTAGAATTATCATTTATTTTATAAATTATTTGTAATGGAATACCATCATCCAATTTAACTTCAATTGTTTCTGATATTTTGAAAAACATACACATATTATGAATAAATTTTGTATTAAAAGAACAAGTTAAATTATTTTTAATTGTTAATGATTCTATATCACTGTTTTTATCTGTTAATTCTATTTTCATTAATGTTTCATCTGAATCAGTTTCTATAAATAAATTATCTTCAATACTTTTAAATTTAACAACATCACTAAAACTATATATTTGGTCAATCAACTGTTTAAATTTTCTACTATCCATTTTTAATATTATACTAGAATCCATATCATTTACTGATAACAATTCACTATCAATATCAACTAATGGAACAACAAAATATTTGTTATAACTTGATTCATCTGATAAAAAATCTACATTTAATTTATCTGTATTATCTAAACTATAATTTAAATGAATATCTTGTTTATCATTTCGGGTAGATAATATTTTTGATAAAATATTTATATTTACTCCTATACAAATATCATTTTCGACTTCGTATTTATCAAACCAATCATTTGTTATATTTATATCAAACATCGATACATGAGAGGAATCCATACCTTGTATATAAAATTTATCTTTTTGAAAATATATATTCAAACTATCTGTGAAAACCTTTAAACTTTGAATTATATTTATAAAAATATGACTTTTTTTATCATCTTTTATTTCAATATCCATTATGATAATATATAAATTATTTTTAATTAATTTTATATATTAATTTTATATATTAATTTATTAGTTCATTATGTAATTTTCAAAATATGTTTTCCTATTATTTCATTTACAACATTTTTAAAAAATTTTTCTTCTGGGTCAGTAAAACGGTCTATCCAAGTTTTAGAAAAAATTGGTTTATTCATATATGAGTTATATAACTCTTCATCATTATCCACTTTTTTTATATATTCTATTGCTTCTTCTATGCTACCATAATCACGAACACATATCATTGTTTCTTTATTGAAATCTTGTTCAACATTATCATTACCCCAGTATATAGGAATACAATTAGACATATATGCATGTAATATTTTTTCTGTAGTATATCCATCTGATACTGTATTTTCAAATGCCATCGCAAATTTATAATCTTTTTGAAAATTAGCTTTTGCTTGAAAACCTGATTTAATTGAAAAACCAACATTATTTAAAGTTCCTCCGGCAGAATCAACTTTTTTATAATTACATATTTTTTTTAAAAAATCTTCTCTAAAAGTCATTCTTCTACTTGCTAAGTAGCAACAAAAATAATTAGTATTTTTTGGTGTTAATTTCATTTTACTCAATTCTATAAAATAGTCTTTTTTAAAAAAATCTTCATCTTTTCTAAAAGGAATATCCGTTATTAGATTTAAAATCCATACAGGAAATCTAATATTATTACATTCTGAGGTATTAATAAATGTTAGATTTAAATCACAATCTCTATTTATACCTTTATTTTCACCAGTATAAAATACTTTTCTTGTGTTTTTATATTTTAATTTTTTATCGTTTGGAAAATGACCGAAAACAGAAATAAATACTACATCAGCATCATCTTCATCTGTATTATATAATTCTCTTGAATGAATATTATACCTTTTTAATAATCTTTCAAATGAATTATAAGAACATATTTTTCTTTTAAAAAAATATTCTTTCCACCAACAAAAAAAATGTAAATTATAAATCTTACTCATTTATATATATATACATATTTAAATATAAATTATATAACTAAATATGTGTGGAATAACCGGTATTTATTATAATAATATAAACAATGGATGTCAAATATATCAATCATTATTGTCAATTCAACATAGAGGACAAGATGGTGCAGGAATATACTGGTGTAATAATACGGAAAATGACATAATTAAAAAGAATGGTTTAATTAGTAATACATTTAATCATGAAATTCTTAAAAATATGAGGGGTACTATTTATATTGCTCATAATAGATATAAAACTAATAATGTATTTGAATCGTTTCAACCTTTCTTTTTGTCAAATGATAAAATAAAAATGTCATTATGTCATAACGGAAATATTATTAATACTGATGAATTGTTATATATTATAAAAAATACTTATAAAAAAAATATTGATTTAATTTCAGATAGTTATGTTTTAACTGTTTACATATTTGAATTTTTAAATGTAATATCAAAAGATTCTAATTTAACATTTGATCATATTATTGAATTATCATATAATTTACAAAAAAAAATTAATGGTAGTTTTTCTATTTTATTATGTATTCAGAATTTTGGTCTTATTGCTATTCGTGATAAAAACGGTATTCGTCCATTAAGTTATGGTATAAATAATAATGGAGATTATTTAATTTCTAGTGAGACATGTTCTTTTAATCATACTGATTTTACTTATATTGACGAGATTGAAAATGGGGAAACTATATTATTTAATGGTGAAAAACATCATTATAAGTATTGTAATCATATTAGAAAAGAATACTATTTGGAACCTTGTTTGTTTGAATACATTTATTTTTCAAGAGTTGATTCTATTTTTAATAAAATATCAGTTTATAAATTTAGATATTTACTAGGTCAATTATTGGGAAAATATTGTTCATCTTTAAATATTGATTACATTGTTCCTACTCCTGAAACTAGTAGAATATATGCATATGGTCTTTCCAATGTTTTAAAACTACCTATACAAGAAGCTATTATTCTAAATAGGTATATAAATAGAACATTTATTTGTGATGATAAAAAAAATATAAACCAAAAAATAAAACAGAAATTTTCAGTTATCAAAGAATTAGTTGAAGGAAAAAATTTATTAGTAATAGACGATTCTATTGTTAGGGGAAATACATCAAAAGGAATAGTGGAATTGTTAAAAAATAAAGGTGCAAAGAAAATATATTTTGCATCAGCAGCACCAAAAATTTATAATTCAAATAATTTTGGTATATTTATTGAAAAAAAAGAAGAACTTGCAACTTTTAAAAACAAGACAAACGAAGAAATTTCTAAATTTTTAAATGTAGAAAATGTTTTTTATAATAATTTAAATGATGTATTAGATATTGTTAAAAAATTAAATCCATCTATTGAAAATATGGAAATATCTATGTTTATTGATTAAATAAGTTTTATATATTTATAAATATATCATAAATATATAATGTTATCAAAAGAGAAACGTATAGTATATTTTTTATTGGGTTGTATTGGAGTTAGAACAATTCTTGCAATTTCACCATTATATTTAGATAAATCTTTGTTTTATATGTTAGGAGCAATAACTATGATAATTGGGACATCATTTTTATATTTATATTTTTTTAATGGTCGCATGAATGCTCCTGAAGGGGGTGGTGTAACATGGTGGGCAAATTACCGTTTGATACATGGTTTATTATATATATGTGCTTCTATCTATTTATTTCAAAAGAAACGTTTAGCATGGTTGCCATTAACTATAGATGTATTATTGGGATTAATTTTATTTATAATTAATCACTCAAATTAAGAAATTGTATTTATTTTTTTTGAATTACTCAACTGGTGGAGGTGGTGGTAAATCATTAACATGAAAATCTTGATTTTCATTTATCTCTTCTTCAACAATACTAACTATAGGTTCTATTATGTTTTCATGTATCTCTTTTTCTTCAGTTGTTGATGTTTGTATTTCTTCTTGATTATCTTGTACTTTTTGAAATGGTTCAACTAGTTCAAGTGGTTCAACTGATTTAACTGGTTCAACTGGTTCAACTTGTTCAACTTGTTCAACTGATTCAACTACTTCAAGTGGTTCAACTGGTTCTAATTCTTCGAGTTGTTCCAATTCTTTCAATTCTTCTAATTGTTCTAATTGTTCTAATTGTTCTAATTCTTCTAATTGTTCCAACTCTTCAAAATTTTCCATATGTTTTACTTCTTGTAATTTATTTTCCATCTGACCTACTATTGCATTCATCATAAAATGTAAATTTTGTTCTATATTGCTATTATTTTCATTTGTTTCAATATCAGAAACTGGAATCTCAACATCATCTATAATATTAATATTATCTGTAATATTAATTGAATCATTATCATCTTCTAAATCTCTTAAATTAATTTTTGAAATTCTTTCCTCAAACATTAAATTCATTTTAATAACATCGTTTTGTAAATTAACTAAATTTTCATGCAACTTATTTTGTAAATTAAAAATTGTAGTTGTAAATTCTTTTAAAGATCCTAATTCTGTCATAACATCTCTATCGTTTTTATTAGTTAATCCATCTAATTTCATGTTAAACATTTTCATATGATTATCAACCTTTAGATTTAATGAATTATGATTTTCTTTTAAAATATTAAATTCATTTTCTGAATGACTATTATCGTTAATATTTATTGGTTTATCTTCCAAATTTTTTATTTTTATATTAACATCAATAAACTGTTTTTTTAAACTATCTAAAAAACTATCATATACTGTTTTCTTAATATAATCATTTTCCATAAATGTTAAGTCATTTGGTAAATTTACTGTACTTTTATTTTCTAAATTAGTAATTCTACTATTCATCAATGAAAAAGCTTCTTTAACAGTTAATTCTTTGTTAGGTTGTTGCTGTTGATTTGGTTGGTCTATTTGTGAATTTTGGCCTACGTTCTGTGTGGTTGTACCTAGATTTGTTGTGCGTCTATTTTTTGCTGACGAAATTGCTCTACTGCTCATATTAAAAAAGTGAATATTTCTTTAAATATATTTTTATATATTGATTTTCTTTTTTCTGTTTTTCTTTTTTTTTTTGAAAGTATATAAAAAATTCGGAAAAAGGGAAAAAAACTTTTACAAAAATCCGAAATTTCAAAATAGTTTGTAAAAAAAAAAGAAAAAACGTCCTCTGACTGATACCTAGCAATTTTTTGAAATAAAAAAAACAGTTCCTTACCAACAGAAAAAAAAAAATTTAAGGAATTTTTAAAGGATTTAGAAATTTTCTAATGAAATATTATAAAATGGAAATAAAAAATCAGCAAAAATCAGCAATTTTATATTTTTGTGAAAAATGTGATTATACAACGAGTAGGAAAAGTAATTATGATAAACATTTGTTGTCTAGAAAACATTTTTTGGAAATAAATGGAAATGGCCATTTAGACTGTAAAAAAAATGAAAAATACCATTGTTCATTGTGTGATTATTATACATCTCGTAAAAGTAATTATACTCAACACCTGTCCTCTAGAAAACATACCCTTATTCTAAAATCAGCAAATTTGGTAGCAAAAAGTAGCAAAAAAGTAGCAAGCGATTTTTTTAATTGTGAATATTGTAATAAAAAATATGGCACTAAAAGTGGTTTGTGGAAACATGAATCAAAGTGTAAACTTGCACACGATATTCCATCGAATGAAAATGACCAATCCCTCAAGCAAGTTATAGAAATGAATAAAAATTTAACAGAGCAATTAATCAAGTTAAGTGATGAAAAAAAAATTGTAAATAATCAAATAAATTTAAATATATTTTTGAATGAAGAATGTAAAGATGCAATAAATATAATGGATTTTGCACAATCTATAAGATTACAATTACAAGATTTGGAAAAGGTTGGTAAAATAGGGTATGTAGATGGTATGACAGACTTAATTGTAAGTGGATTAAATAGATTAGATTTACATAAAAGACCTATTCATTGTACAGATAAAGAACAATCAGTATTGTACATAAAAGATAATGATGGATGGGAAAAAGACAAGGAAAAAGATAAAATGAAAAGAGCAATAGAATTAATAAGAAAATCAGGTATAAAACAAGTGCCATCATGGATACAAAAAGAAATGGATAATAATGATAAATGTAATGATAATAAATATTATAATATATTACAAAACACAATGGGTGGTTCAAATGACGAAGAAATTGTGAAAAATGATGAAAAAATAATTAAAAATGTTGCAAAAGAAGTTATATTAGACAAAAGTAATTAATAAAAATAAATATTTATTCAAATTAAAAATAATAACAATAGCTTAATCGTGTTTATTAAATATAAATATTTTGAAAATAAAATGAAAGAAAAACTAATTTAAAGATATTATGATAAGAGATAATAAGTATGAGTAATACAACTGAAAATACACAAGCTTATTTAAAATGCAATGGATGCGTAAAATGGTTTAATTCAAAAACCGGATTTGGATTCATCACTATTACAGGTGATTCAGAGTTGGCACAAAAAGATATTTTTGTACATCATAGTGCAATTCAAACTTCTACTAAATTATACAAATATTTAGTTCAAGGTGAATATGTTTCTGTAGATGTAGGTAAGGTAGAAAACGGTACCCATGAGTATCAAGTACTTAATGTTGGAGGTATTGATGGTGGTAAATTAATGTGTGAAACACGACACATTGTATCTAGTCGTCGTCCACCTCGTAGAAGTAATATTCCAACATTAGACTCAACACAGAGTCTTGAACGTTGCGAAACAACTGGTCAGGAAGTTTTTAATTAAGTGGAAACTTCTCAAATATACCATTTTTAAATAATATTTAATATTTTTTATATCAAATATTATATCATATCGAGTGAAAATTTATATTTCTTTGGACTAGGTGTGAATGGTTGATAATAAAGAACACCATCACATATATTATTTAAACATATCCAACTATTATCTAATACTATTTCGTTGTGTCTTATTCCTGGTGTAATATTGCAAGGGAATCCTGCAAATTTAACAACTCTTTCTTTCATTAATTTAATAAATCTATTATAATGTTTGTCTTTTACTAATATGTCGTCTAAAAGTAAATTACACTTTTCGCATTTTGCATTAGGCATATAAATTGTTTATATTTTTATTATTAGACTGTTTCTAATTGGTTTCTGAATTTACCCAAAGCAATTCTTATTAAACTAATAAATCTATATATTCTTAAAGATTGACCAAGAGCTTGTATTTTAACTCTTTTACTCATAAGATTTTTAAAAGAAGGGAATTTATTTAAAAATTCTTGAATAGTAGTTATATTATTAAAATTAGTTTTGCCAGATGAATGTTCTGCAAATGTTTTATTATCTGAACTATATTCAGCGTGTCCAATATTACATGTAAAATGGTCAAATTCATGCATAATTAAATTAAATATACGTTGATCTAATGTTTCAATATCATTTCCTCCTTCACGTTTACTTGGGAAGTAAGCTTTCATAATATGTATTGGCTCTTTACTATGTATTATTGAATTATAACTGGATACCTGATGACCATGTTCTGTAACTACTCTATCGATTCTACGTTTAAATGGTAGACCTTCACCTTGTTTTTTTTCAAAATCACTTATATGAGTTTGTATATATTGATAATTAGATAAAAATGCAATTAAAAACTGTTTATATGTATCACTCCAACTTGCTTGAACATTAGCCAACCTTTTTTCATTTTTTGAATTTTCGACTAAGTCTTTTATTTTACTGTAATAGTCAAATGGTTGTCTTGTATCACCACCAGGCATATTAAAACCATTATTATACCACCCAACTTCATTACATGTTTGTCCTTCAGCTATACCTAGAAACCCTCCTTCTTTTTTTTTCTTATAATTTTTAGTTTTTTTGTTAACTGATTTTCTAAATACCTTTTTTCTATTTTTCAAAGATTTTTTAAAAGTTTTTTTTATAGATTTCTTAACTTTTCTTTTAATTTTAGATTTATTATTTCTTTTTTTTAAAGTATATTTCACCATATATAAATTATAACGAAAAAAATATATATATGATTGATTATTTAATTATTAGATTTATCTAAAGCATGTCTAATTAACTCTTTAATTCTGTATTCATTTGTAATTCGTTCATCATTGTCTAATGATATTGTTATTTTAGATTCAAATGCATCTTTCAAATATTTTAAATTATATATAAAAGAGGGGTTAGAAGTGTCTTCAACTTCATTGTAAATACATTTGAAACCAGTATTTTTATAATTTTTATTTATATTTGTAAAAAACTTTTTATCGCTAATTATATCATTGTCTAAATTACCATGAAAAATATTAAGTAATTTGTTTCCTAATTTATTAAATTGATAGTTTATAGTAGGACTATTAATATTACATGTCATACCATCAAATTCATGGAGTATTAAATTGAATAACCTCTGTGGAACAGTTTCATTATTTTTATCATTTTTATAAACTAGTTTTTTATTTTCATTCAATATTTGTTTGTAATCTGAAAATTCATAATTATGTTTTTTTAATAAATGTAAAATTTTTACTTTAAAATAGTTTTTATTACTATTATCATCATAAGAGAAATGTCTTAAAATTTGTTCCATTTTTTTACTTGTATCTACATTATTAACAATTTCTTCAAACGATAATAAAAAACTAGATATAAATTTATCAAAAGATTCTTTATAACTTTTAATTTCATTATTAGACTCTTTCTTAAAAAGTGGTTTTATTTTAGAATAAAAATCATATGGAGCATTTCTTTCCCAATTAAATATAGGTGGATTTAATTTAATATTATAAACATACTTCCAAAGATCACAAAGTGGAATTACATATTTTTTATTATCTATAATAAGTATTTTCATTCCAAGTGCAGAAACACTTTCAACTGGGTTGTTAACAATATGTTTAGCTAAAGCAATACCAATATTTCCACTAAATAAAATACCTTTTCCACCAAGAGTCAATATAACTTTTAATGCATTCAAAATAGGCAACCATAGAAAACCACCTTTTTTATTATGTTTTATTAGTTTTTTACTAGTAGTTTTTCTAAATATATTTTTATGTTTTTTTGTATTTTTATTTTTTTTTACATTTTTTATTGTATATTTTTTGATCATTGTATAATATTTATGAGGAAAAAAAATTAATAGATACAAAAGGTATAGTATATTACGTGGGTAGTAATGGTGAT
>CESB01081571.1_pt1 | contig 10153 bp, 6 predicted proteins | sample 531071 | NCBI WGS metagenome assembly CESB01 (sample SAMEA2621259, study PRJEB7988) | marine metagenome | biome: marine biome (ENVO:00000447); feature: surface water layer (ENVO:00002042); material: "saline water (ENVO:00002010), including plankton (ENVO:xxxxxxxx)" | depth 5 m | reverse complement strand
AATGCAAATAATGGAGCTGCAGATGTATACAAGGACAAGAACTTACCAATATATGCAAGCAATTTATGTACAGAAATAATGCTACCGTCAAACCATGATTGGTCATTTGTTTGTGTTTTATCAAGTATTAATTTGGTTCATTACGATAAATGGAAGGATACGGATGCTGTTGAAACTATGGTTTATTTTTTAGATGCACTCATTACTGAGTTCCTAGAAAAATTAGAGGCTTACAAAAATTCGGCTAACAGAGACGATCAACAGACATTTCTATTTATGGAACGAGCATATAATTTTGCGAAAGAACATAGAGCCCTTGGAATGGGAACATTGGGATGGCACTCATTGCTTCAATCTAAGATGCTGCCTTTTGATAGTCAAAAAGCATATGATCTAAACAGTGAGGTTTTTAAAAAACTTAAGGAGAATTCTTATAAGGCTTCTGAAGAATTGGCAAAAATGTTTGGTGAACCAAAACTTCTGAAAGGCTATGGCAGAAGGAATACAACTTTGAATGCAATAGCACCAACAACATCATCCGCATTTATACTCGGTCAGGTATCTCAGGGAATAGAGCCTATATGGTCAAATATTTACGTTAAGGATATTGCAAAAATAAAAACTACAATTAAAAATCCTTTTCTTATTAATCTGTTGAAAGAAAAAGGAATGGATACACCAGAAGTATGGAGAGATATAAGGGACAGGGATGGTTCTGTTCAGCATCTTGATTTCTTGTCTGAAAACGAAAAAGAAGTATTTAAAACTTATTCAGAGATTGATCAGATGGTTATAATTTATCAAGCAGCGAATAGACAAAACTACCTGGACCAGGGGCAATCACTTAATATTATTGTTCATCCTGATACCAGTACCAAGGAAATTAATAAAATTCATGTTACAGCATGGAAGCTTGGGCTCAAATCTCTTTACTATCAACATAGTATGAACGCAGCGCAGAAGTTCAAACAAAAGAAAGAATGTGAAAGCTGTGAGGGTTAATTTTAACTTTTTTCTTATTACAAATACTATAAAATCTTCGATTGTTTAATGAGACTTTCATTAACTAGGAGTAATAATTTTGAAAAAAATTTTCCAAATAGGTCCCAAGTTTACAGGCATAATTTATAAATCCAGACAAAGTATGAAGTATTCCCAAAATACTTCACTATTGTTAATACTCATTTTCAACTCACTTAAAGGACCCCCTGCCCACATTATTTTATATTGGACAAAAAAAACTAGCATAGGTTCTCAATGTTAAATTAATGTTAAGTAAAAATTGTTTAATTGTAAATTAATTGTTAATTTAGTATTAAATATTGTAAGTCATGAGGATTATTATTTTACTATTCTTTTTTCTTGGTTCATTAAATATCCAAGCTAACAACGATAAAAAAATTATTTATGAGAAGCGAGGTGAGTTAACTAAAGTAACTAAGTTTCACGATAATGGAATCGTTTTTCAGACAGGCTTTTTAAAAAACAACAAACTTCATGGCGAGTGGACTAGCTTCAATAAGGATGGTTCAAAGAAAAGTAGAGGAAATTATGTTAACGGGAAAAAGACAGGCAAATGGCTGTTCTGGAACGATAAGAAATTAATTGAAGCGGATTTTAAAGATAACAAGTTGATTAAAACTATTGAGTGGACGACAAACCAAATAGTCGAAAGCTCAGAAATCAAATAACTACTTCTTTAAGTTTTTTGACAACATTGTAGTAATGCTCTACTATATTGTAATTACTTGTAGCAATATCCTTTGTTCTTAAAAGTACATTAAAATAAAGCTTTGAATTCCTCATTCTACTTTCTTCATCTTTGCTGGCAATAATTTGATCTTCTATTTTTTTGTTTATCATATCAATCACCCTATCCTTAGAAATTAATATTTCTTCAAACTCTTCAATATTTCTGTTCTTTTTAAATGATTCATTTATTTTGTTTAACAGATTTTGATTAACAAAATTTTGAACCAATAATAAATTTCGAATCTGATTTAATTTTAATTTTTTGTGATTGTTAATTATGTGGTTGAAAGATTTATTAAGTATATTTTTTAAATCCTTAGTAAGGTCTTCAACTTCATCGAGAAGTTTAATGTAAAATTTACTTGCAGAAACGCTGGACTTTTTTAAATTTTTAATAAAAAAGAAAATATTTTCCCTTAATTCGTCTACTTCGATCTCGAGTTTATTAATATTATTTAATCCTTTTTTAATTAATTTAACCTCATTTTTAGCTAGTCCATCAATTAATATATCAAATATATTGTTTATTCTTTTTGCAACTCTAGCGATATTAGCACCACTCTGAATAATAACTTCTTCATAGGTGCTTGCATTAGTTATAAGTAATTTATTTTCCTCAAAAATAATTTTCGACTGCTTTGTTGAGTTGTAATAACTTTTTCCAACAATAATTAAAACAAATAATAAAATAATTAGAAGTGCATAAAAGCCACCTTGAAAGATGGTAAAAACAATTATCCCACCCACAGTAAATGCAATAATAGCTGTAAAAAACCAACCCAATATTACATTTAAAACTCCAGAAACCCTATAAACTGCACTATCGGTTCCCCATGCACGATCCGCGAGAGAGGTACCCATAGTAACCATAAAGGTAACGTATGTTGTGGATAGTGGGAGCTTAAAAGAGGTAGCGAAACTGATTAAAACTGCAGCTACTACAAGATTAATACTGGCTCTTAATTTATCAAAGGAAGGTCTGTTAATTATTGAAACATATATCTTACCGTCTTTAGGAGTTTCAAAAGATTTTTTGATAGATTTTTTGATTGATTTTGGTAAAATTTTTCTTACAATGTTATTTAAAAATATTCCAAAGCTTACAAGTGATCTGGATAAAGCGTTTGATTTAAATCTTTCTTTAGTTTCATACTGACTTGATAAGTCAAGTGAGGTTTTAACTACTCTTTTTGCTTTTGAAGAAAACCATAAAGTTAATACCATTATAATTCCTGATCCAAGGAGTAAAAAAGTTGGAGCAGCAACTTTATTTGAAAGAAATCCCATTTCAAATTCACTAGCAGCAAGACCTGAATTTGACCATGCCTCATAAGATTGAAAAGCAGCAACCGGAACTCCTATAAAATTTACTAAATCATTTCCAGCAAAAGCAAGAGCTAGGGCAAATGTCCCTATACCTATAATTATTTTATAGATATCAATTTTAAAAAATCGAATAACAACATAAGAAAAAAAATACCAAATAATAAAATTAAGAACAGACACAATCAAGTTGTTTTCATCAATAAATGATGAAACGTCACTATTGTTTAGTAATGCAAACTTAACTTCTGCAAATGGAGAACCTTTGATACCTTTTATAAGGATAAAGTTAAAAATAGAGGCAATGGCAATACCCCCAAAAATTGAATTTATTTCTGGTTTTAGTTTATCTAGCTTATAGCTTAATATAAATCTACTAATCCATTGGACTAATCCGCCAATTGTGAATGCAATAAATACAGATAACAATATTCCTAATATAATTTGAATAGCTTTTTCGTTATTTATGTAGTTTGACAATTCTGAGAAATCCTTAGTTGAATTATTTATCTTAACAAGTGCCATAACAACTGAAGCTCCAAGAAGCTCAAAGACAATTGAAACAGTGGTTGAAGTCGGAAGACCAAGGGAATTGAAAAAGTCTAGGAGTAAAATATCAGTAATCATTACGGCCATGAAAATGAATATTATTTCATCAAAATAAAAGCTACTTGGGTTAAAAATACCTTTTCGTGCTACTTCCATCATTCCACTTGAGGACACTGCTCCTAGGGCAATACCAATGCTAGCAAAAATCATAATATTTTTAAACGAAATTACTTTAGATCCAATGGCTGGATTTAAAAAATTAACAGCGTCATTACTAACCCCAACAATTAAGTCTCCTATGGCTAAAATGAAAAGAACGATTAGAAGAAAGAGGTAGATGTTTTCCATCTTAAAGTTGCTCTGATTAAAGAATATTTAATAATTCTCCAATATAACATTTTGATTTAAAATTTAATGGAATATCCTAAAGAAAATGATCTTCCAGGATTTAATCTTGAGAACAAAAAATCAGTGTTACCGAAGTAATCATATCTACTCTCTCTGACGTCACCAAGTAAATTATCAACCTTCAATGTTATGTTTTGAGAATCATTCAGCCCAAATGACTTTGAAGCGGTAAGCTTTAAACTATGAAATGGTTCTGTAAAAACATCTGGAATATTTCCAATACCAACAACTTGAAGTGTTCTTCCCTGTACATTATAAAAAGTACCAAATTCAATCTTTTTATCAAAGCTTCTATAGGTGATACCTGTATTAATTAGGTAAGGAGATTGTCCCTGCATCTGTCTGGAGTTATCAATATTTCGATCTGGTTCTGTTGTAATTCTTCCGAGGTACTCAATTTCGTTCATTTTTTGCTCGGATTTTATTATAGACACATTGGTGTTAAAATTAAGTCGGTTAACCTCATTATTTATGAAATCTTTTCTGTATTCTATTTCAAATCCATAAACTTTTGCAGAATCATTATTACCAGCTTTTAATGTATTTGGAGTATTAAAGTTTGGAATAACGATCTCTATTGGATTGTCAAAAATTTTGTAAAAACCACTAATTGCAAAAACCTGATTTCCTTCTCCAAATCTTTCATATCGAATATCAATATTATCTATATAGCTTGGAACAAGATCTGGATTACCAAGAAAGGTTCTTTCTGTTACTGGGTCATATATTTGGGCTCCTGATATTTCTTTGAAACTTGGTCTTGCGGTAGTTTTTGAATAGGAAAATCTCAAATTGGTATTATCATCTAGTGAATTTATAAGATTTATTGATGGATATATATCTCCAACATTAATAAACTCGTCGTCATCATAAATTACTTTATCTATGGTCTCCCCGGTGTAATTATTAATATAGCTTTCATATCTAAAACCAATGATTGATTTTAAAGAATTTGATATTTTAAATTCATTTGAAATATAAAGGGCCAATGTGTTGCTATTTGCTTCATATTGATTGGTTCTTTGAAAACTTCCAATTGTATATGAACCTTGAGGATCTGCTAGAGTCCAAACATTGCTTGGGTTTAATATTTGATTAGGGTCTCCATTTAGAGTAGTTGAAGAACCTAAAAATCCTATAGAATAATTATTGGTTGTGAAATCTCTTGTCTTGTAAGAAAAAGAAGAGCCAAAACGAAGCTTACTATCTAAATCGTTTATTTTATAATTCAATGTAAAATTTATGTTAGAGGCAATCGCATCTTCTTCTAAGTTTCTCCAAAGTCTTTGAGGCCAGAGTATTCCTGAATTAAGAAGAAGCCTGTCTCCAACAATTTCAAATACAGTTTTTCTAAAGTCTTTGTCGTACACTCTGGCGAAAGACGGAGCTACCTTCCAATCTATTATGAATTTATTATTAGCAAAATTATACAAACCCGAAATAGGTATCGATGTAATATTTCTTTCTGTGTGATTCATTAAATTTCCAATTCCGCTGTAGGTATTCTCTAAATACTCTGCAAGCCTTACATCTAGTGCTGAAGATTCTCCGCTCTTGAGATTTATAAAAGTTACTTTATGTTTAGTAGATTTTGTTTTAAAAGAAATACCCAAAAGAACACTTGATAGGGCTTGAACTTGTCCTAGCTCACCCTCTTGGGTTGTATTTTGTTCAAGACCAACAGTTTCCTTTAATACAGACCCGTTATAGGCCTCTTTATAATAATCTGAATCGTATCGGTAGTTAAGTGCTGCAATGTATCCAATAGAGTTGTTCTCTCCAATTTTATATTGGTTACTAGCAGTTGCTCCTATACTAAAATCTGTAAAGTTATTATACCTGGCTACTGCCATAGGCTTACTAAATGAATTAGTTACATCAGTAACCTGTTGAGCAACAAGCGGGGTTAAAAAAGTTTCAGGTAAAACTATTGGATAATTACTTCTGAAAGGTAGTTCATTGTAACCAGTATCAAATTTAAGAAATGATAGAGACTCCTGTGGAAGTCCAGGAGCATTTTTAAAACTCATATTCGAATTGTAAGATGAACTAAAAGAAAATCCATATTCAGGATTAATTGAAAAATCTTTTAGGATTATATTTACAACTCCACCGGTAAAGTCTGCATTTAGATTGGCACTTGATGATTTATTAATAATGATATTATCAAGCAAATTAGTTGGAAAAATATCAAGCTGTAAAGTGTTTCTGTCAGGATCTAATCCCGGTACTTCAAGGCCTCCAAGTAAAGTCTTTGAATATCTGTCCCCAAGGCCCCGGACATAGACAAATTTACCACCTTGAATCGATACTCCAGGAACTCTTTTAATTGCTGAGGCTATATTGGTATCACCAGATTTTCTTATTGATTGCGAAGAAAGTCCATCAATTAAATTTATAGATCTTTTTTGAACAGCCAATACCGATACTTCATTATTAGCTCTTGCAGAGGTTGTTACAACAACTTCTTCAAGCTGATCAGAGGCAGAAACCATAACAACATTAATTACTTCTTCTTGATTATTACTAACCTTAATATTGTTAATGATTTGAGTTGAGTAACCAACATAGGTAAACTCTAGAGAATAAGTTCCTTCTTCAACTTCAAAGTAAAAATTCCCATCGAAATCTGTTGTAGTTCCACCTAAGTTCGAATTATCATTTCCTGACCTTAAAGAAATATTTGCAAATGGAAGAGGGTCATTAAAGTCCCCGTCAATTACTTTACCAGAAATTATTGTTTGTGAATGAAGATAGGAAGTAAAAAATAAAAAAATTACATTAAGTAATTTGATAGGGGTTTTCATGAGCTAAATATATTTAAAAAAATGTCCTACCGAAGCAGGACATTTTTTAGGTTAATATTAAAAAAATTATTTATAGTATTGACACCAAGAAAATACTGTTTCATCTGCACCAGTTCCACTAACTTGAGAAGCAACAGATTCTGCCCATGTTGAGGCATCAGTTACTACGGAATTAACAGCAGCAAATATAGTTGCGATTGTATCAGAGGTAACAAAATCAAAATCATCGAATAAGAGCTGACCCAAAGCGGTGGCAGTACCTTTTCCTGCATAATTGGAATGAACCTGTTCCATAGTTGTACCAGTATTAAAGGACTTAAATACAACATTTTTAGTCAATCCAGTTGCTCCACTTTTCCATGTACCGTATTGATTGGTATCATCTTGTGTGGCTTGACCATAAACTGTAACATTTTGAACTGTAAACTCGCCAGTAATAGCTCCGGTCGAATCCTCTGTACCATCAATTTCAAAAGCTCCATCGGTCATCGTATTCATAACCAATACTGCATTATCAATTGTACCACTGTAACCTTCATCAAGATCGATTGCATCGTCCCCATTGTAGTGAATAATTAGGTTGGTTACATTAACAGAACCTCCAAAAATCTCTATACCATCATCTTGACTTCCTATGATTTCAATATTTTGAACAGTAGTTCCAGACCCTACTCCACCAAATGTAATTGCTTGAAGTTCATTATTTGGAGCAATCTCTTGTCCAGAGTGACGAACGGAGACGTATTCTAATCTTCCGGAATTATCAGTAGCATTGCTTCCTCCATATTGTGTCCATGCAAATCCATCAGCAATCCCTTCGATATCATCAGTTCCTCCATCTTCACCAACAATTGCATTACCAAGAACTACAATTGATCCCCACTTACCCATATCAGAGGGAACTCTATTTGGAGAAACTCCATTATCGGAATACGTAATCTCATCCTTTATATCTGTAAAGATAATCGGGGCCTCTGCTGTTCCAATAGCATTAATTTGTCCTCCAGCTGCAATTACAAGAACAGTAGCATCTACTCCAGTTCCATCATAAGCTTTAACTATTGTTCCGGCTTGGATATTTAAAACCCCGCCAGATCTCACAACAACTTTTCCATTTATGGTCCATATTCTGTCATTAGTCCAATTTGTAGAGCCATCAATAAAAGTAACCCCTCCGGCAGCCCCTACAGACTCAACTAAATTTGATGCAGCGGCAGCGGCAGCAGCAGCATCAGCAGCAGCTTGCGCTTCTAATGCTCCTTTAACAGCAGCATCAATAACATCTGCTTGTCCTGATAAACCAGTAGCAACAGCAGCTGTAGCAGCATCAGCAGCAGCTTGAGCAATAGTTGGACTAAGGGTATTAACAGTACTTGTTAGTTGGGCTAATGCAGCAGCTACTGCAGCATCAACAATTGATTGAATTTGAGAAGCTGGAATTTCAACAATTTCAGCATCTTTTGAACATGATGTAAAGATCAAAGTAGCTGACAACAATAAAGTATATATTTTTTTCATGTTTGATTAATGGTTTAATTAAAATAACATTACAATATTAATTTTTTAAGAGGGGATTTTCTTTATCTAATTGTTAATTATCTAACTGTTTTTTTTATTAAAAGGTTATGAATCTAATTATTTAATTAACATTAACTTAATGTCATCTTTTTCTCTTCGATTATTTATACTTTTGCAAAGCAATGAAATGGGAACAATTATTATCATTAAGAAGGTTTGGAGATGACCAGAAGAGATTAAGAATAGATCAAGATGATACAAGATTAGGTTTTGAAGTTGACTACGATAGAATTGTTTTTTCATCATCTTTCAGAAGTCTTCAAGATAAAACGCAGGTCATTCCATTTTCTAAAACTGATTTTGTTCATACAAGACTAACCCACAGTCTTGAGGTCTCAGTTGTTGGAAGAAGTATTGGAAGGTTGGCAGGTAAAAATATTCTAAATAAACATCCTTATTTAAAACAAGATCTAGGTTATCAAATGAATGATTTTGGAGCTATAGTTGCAGCTGCGTCTTTAGCTCATGACATTGGTAACCCTCCCTTTGGGCACAGTGGAGAAAAAGCAATAGGATATTTTTTTGAGCACGGTGAGGGTAAAAAGTATTTGGAAAAACTTTCAGGACAGGAAATAAATGACTTAATAAATTTTGAAGGAAACGCAAATGGTTTTAGAATAGCAACAAAATCGATGCAAGGAATTCCAGGAGGTTTAAGACTTAGTTATGCAACACTTGGCGCGTATACTAAATACCCTAAAGGAAGTTTCCCAGTAATTAAATCGGATAATATAGCACATAAAAAATTTGGATTTTTCAAATCCGAGGAGTCATTCTTTAAATCTGTTGCGAATGATTTAGGGACCCATATTAGTGGTTCATATTTAAGACATCCATTAGCATTTTTAGTGGAGGCTGCCGATGATATTTGTTATACAATTATTGATTTTGAGGATGGTATTAATCTTGGATTAATATCTGAGGATTATGCATTAGAATATCTAATTAATTTGGTCAGAGAAACAATTGATACAAAAAAATATAATAAGCTAACCAATAGATCGCATAGATTAAGTTATTTAAGAGCACTTTCAATCAACACCTTAATTCAAGATGTTGTTAGAGTTTTTAATGAAAATGAATCTTCAATCCTAGAGGGTAAATTTTTAACTCCTCTGATCAGTAAAAGTAAATACAAAGCTCAGGTAGAGGACATAATTGGATTAAGTGTTGAAAAAATATATAAATCTGATGAGGTAGCTAATAAAGAAGTAGTAGGTTATAAAGTGATAGATTCATTGTTAAAACCTTTTGTTTCTGCTTCAGTTAATTCATTAAATAATTCAACCAGTAGCTATGATAAATCAATATTAAGGTTAGTCCCAGATGGAACCCCTATGGTTGGAGAAAACCTATACGATACTCTTTTAAACGCAACATGTTTTGTTGCTAGTTTATCAGATGGAAAAGCAAATGAGCTCTCAAAACAAATACATTAAAAATAAATTTTATCTAATTAAATGGTATATAGGTGGCTTTTCTTTATTTTACTAATTATCATTACCCAGTGGTATTGCTTTCAATCTATTAAGACTGTTTTTCAAAATAAATTAATATGGCTCATTTATTGTATAATATCATTTGGTATTATTGGAAACTTTATATTTCAAGCTTTAAATTACGAAAGGTCAGAGGGGTTTAACCACGCACTTAGTTATTCATTAGGTTTTTTTATATCTCTGTTTATCTTTCAGGCCATAATTATAATAAGTTTATTTTTTGAAGACATAATAAGG
>CESB01144770.1_pt1 | contig 10213 bp, 1 predicted proteins | sample 531071 | NCBI WGS metagenome assembly CESB01 (sample SAMEA2621259, study PRJEB7988) | marine metagenome | biome: marine biome (ENVO:00000447); feature: surface water layer (ENVO:00002042); material: "saline water (ENVO:00002010), including plankton (ENVO:xxxxxxxx)" | depth 5 m | reverse complement strand
AATAGTTTTGTTCGAGTTAAACAAGATGAAAGTGGATTAGAATTTATAACTGCATCAGATGCAGGTAAAACATATACATTAGAAGCTATTGATTCTACTGACGATGTAAAGTTAAGATTAAGTGATGGATCCACAGATGATGATGTTCTTATAACAGCAGGAACTGGTATTACCATTGACTCTGTTGGTGCAGGTGGATTTACAATTAATGCTTCTGGTCCTGGATCTGGAACTCTTACAGATCTTGATGTTAAACAATTTTCAAGTCATGGAAGCACACCAAGAGCAGTGCGTTCATGTTCTAATCCAATCGATGTAACTGTAGATAGCACTGCTGGAATTGCCACAATTGGAATTGGATCAACAAGTAATGCATATGGGAAACGTTATATACAAGATACAGTACCATCTACAGATGTCTGTGAGGGTGATATTTGGTTTGACACTTCTACTACTACCTCAAGCACAGAATCAGATAAAGTTGCAATACTTAGAGATGAGAAATCCGCAGGTACATACGGAGGTCAAGTAGGACAAGGAGATTATGCAAACAAAAGAGCATATTGGAATGGTGTTGATGCTGTTTTAGATGTATGGTTCCCAAGAGTTTTAAACACAAAATATGATCCAAATAATTTTGTGGTTTTAAGTACTGGTGTTGAATCAGGAAATCAATATAGTAATACTTTTGCATTAGATTCAGGAAAATATAAGATAAGTTGGAGAGCACCAGCTCATCAGGTGGATAGATTTCAAACTAGATTGGCATATAACACAAACTCTAATTTTAGTGGAACCACATCTTATTATTATGGAACGAGTCAGTATTCTGGTGTGGATCCTTCTATATCAGGTGGTGGTGGTGCTTCTGATTCTGAGGATGAATCAGAGGGAGAATTTCTAGCTGACATATCCACAACCACATATTTTAGAATTGAACAGTGGATTTACTCAACTGGTCAGTCAGGAGCTTTTGGTCTTGGAGCACTTGGTGTTGCAGTAAGTCGAAATACTGCAAATAATACTAATTTAAATCTTGGTAATACAGAAGTTTATACTCAGGTAAAAATTGAGGATTTGGAAACCGCTGCTATATCAGGTGGTGTTGGTATTGGTTCGACCACTAAGATACAACAAGATGATACAAAGGCAGAAGTAATTGACACAGGATCAAACGGACACTTTTTAGTTGAGACAGATGGAACAGAAAGACTTCGCATATCTGCTGGAATTGTTACGGTAACTTCTCAACTATGGATTGGTGGAAGTGCAACACCTATTTTAAGATGGAGAGATGGAAGCACTGAATATGCCACTGCTAGAATATTTGACAATGATTTAGTATTTGAGACAAGGGATAGTGGCACAGATTATGAAAGACTTCGCATCACACAGGGAGGTAATGTTGGTATTGGAAGCATAAATCCATCCACTAAACTTGATGTACTTGGCAATATAAAACTCTCTGATACCAATCCAGAGATACAATTAAATACTGGTGGTCCAAGATTTAGAGTTCCAGCAGCAAATACACTTGCTATTCATAAGGGTGGTGATCTTGGTTCAACTAATGATGAAGTGCTTCGCATCACATCTGACGGTAATGTTGGTATCGGAACCACAATCCCTGATAACCCTATAGGGATACAAAGTAGTAAGACATTAGCAGTGGCAGGTATTGTTACTGCCTTCAAATATTATGGTGATGGATCACAATTAACTGGTATCTCTGGTGGTGGGGGTGCAGTTGTAGGGTCAGTTATTGGATATGCTGGTGCGGTTTCTAATGTGCCCTCTGGATATGTATTATGTGATGGACGGGAACTTAGCAGAACTGCATACTCTGATTTATTTGCTATTCTTGGCACTATTCATAATGTTGGTGGTGAACCTAGTAATGTGTTTAGAGTTCCAGATCTAAGAGATAAATTTATTGTTGGAGCACATTCTGATGGTATAGGTGCGACTTACCCACAGTTACAACCTGCTGCAAAGGGTGGTGTTGCAAATGGATCACTACCATCCCACTATCATAATTTTCCTGGTGATGACCAATTATATTTTGCGAATAATACAACTGGAGGAGACCAAAATGGTGTGGAACCTACATGGACTAGCACTTCTGATGATAATTTTCAGTATGATGCAACCTCAACGAATAGTGGTGGTGGTAAATTATGGAGAACAACCACTGTGGGATCATCCACTTTAAATACCAATTTACCTCCATATTATGCACTTGCTTACATAATCAAGACAAATGAAACTGCTACTCTCTCAGCAGAAGTAGGTGCAACCAGAGTTGCAGTGGTCAAAGATCAAAAGAATACTAATGTTGATAGTGGAAACTTTCAACAAGATGGATGGAGAGACCGAGATTTAACCGTAAAAGATGATCCCTTTAATTTTGTAACATTATATACCAACGCAAGTTACCAAACAACACCAGGCACTGGAGGTCGAGCTAGTTATTTTTCACTACCAGCAGGAAAATATAAAATTAAATTCAGAGCACCAGCATATAGAGTTGATCAGCATATGGCAGCTATTGGATGGAGTCCCACTGAAAGTAATATAAACAAAACATATGCTAGTGGAGATTTTACTGGTGGTGAAATTTATGGTAGTAGTGAATACACTGGTAGTAACAGTGGATATACCACTTCCGACTCTGAGGGTGCTGGTGTTGTTGAGATAACACAAACATCTTATTTTAAAGTTATTCATTATTGTAAGGACACTAAGGCTACTAGTGGATTCGGTATTCCTGCAGATATAGCTTCTCCAGACCCAGAAACATATACAATCGTAGAAATAGAAGATCTAGCAACCGCAGTTAAAGAAGGTTCTGATTCATTTATATTGTTACCAGAACAAACAGCAACAGGAACATCAGTAGAATTTACTGGCATTCCTTCAGATGCAATGGAAATTACATTAATGTCTAAAGGAGTATCTGTAGATGGAAATAACCATATTAAGGTACAATTAGGAACTTCTAGTGGTTATGTCACTAGTGGATATGTTAGTTCTTCCGAAACTTCGAACGGAGCAAGTCAAACATCTGCCATAGATTCATTCATAATTTATAATAATGCTAATAGTTTTGAACATCATGGTTCGATGATTATTAATAAGGCATCTTCCAATTCTTACACACAAATTGGTGCATTCAGAAGAGCAAATTCAGGTGGAACAGATACCCACGGTTCATTATCTTCCATAAGTGGAACGATAGACAGATTAAAAATATTTGTTGATAGCACTGGTAATGGTAGTGATTTTGACGCTGGAGTAATGAGTGTTTCATATAAGACTAGTGGTTCTGGTGGTGGTTCTGGTGGTGGTTCTGGTGGTGGGTCTTTAGTAAAACTTGGACCAGTAACAACTACTTCTGGAACAGAAGCAGCATTTACTAGTATTCCATCTACTGCCAGGAAAATCACAGTATCCGTTCATAGGTTTGGTTATAGTGGTACTAGTGATGATATTCTCATGGAAGTTGGTGATAGTAGTGGATATATTCAGAGTGGATATCAATCAAATTTTGATAATAGAGACAGCTCTCCCAATGCACAATCTAGCACTAGTTACTATGGACTTGCAGATGATACATTGTCTTCTCGTCAATATAATATTAATATAGAATTAGTAAATACATCTGGAAACAATTGGTCTATTACACATACAGGTGGTGCTGACGGTACTGGTGGGAATGAGCAAATATGCTATGGTGGTGGTAGTGTATCACTATCGAATGCACTTGATAAACTAAGAATAAGAACTGTCAATAATCGAACTTTTGCTAACGGAGAGATATCTGTTTATTATGAGACCGAAGGTAGTGGTTCTGGAAGTGCTTCAGACAAAATAGAAGAGGGAAACACATCTGCAGAAGTAGTTGATACAGGATCTAATGGACATTTTAAGGTAGTAACTGAAAATACAGAAAAACTCCGCATCAAAGGTGATACTGATACCACTTTTGCTAATTCTGATGACTTTGTTCTAATGGGTGGTGGTGGCACCCCCGTCGCTTCTAATGCTTCTCCTGTAACAGGTGTGATTAATATGGGAACTTCCTATTATACTGATGGCACTGGTAGTGATGCAAGAAATGGCAGTGGAGATTGGAAAGCTTTAAAACTTCAGATATACAAGGCTACCACGGGAACAAATGCTCAGACAATAGACAATGTATATGGTTTAGGTCTCAGTAATGGTGTGATGGAGATTCAATCTAACGGAGATATAGGATTCTTTGCTGGAAGTGCTGGTGCTGGAACTGGAAAAAGAACAGAGAGACTTCGCATTACAGATGCTGGTAATGTAAATATAGGTGGTGGGTATAAAACAGAAAACTCTTACACATTGTATGTGAATGGTTCGCTTGGTGTTACAGGTGGCAAGTCGTTTGTAATAGATCATCCAACAAAAGATAATCATAGGTTAATACATGGATGTCTTGAAGGTCCTGAACATGCAGTATATGTAAGAGGTAAAACATCTGGTTCTGTAATTAATTTACCAGACTACTGGGTTAGTCTTGTGCATGAGGATTCAATTACTGTGAATCTCACACCCATTGGTAATAAGAGAGTATGGGTAGAATCAATAAATAACAACATCGTTACTATAGGTTCAGATGATTCTACAGAGTATTTCTATACTATATTTGGAGAAAGAAAAGATGTTGATAAACTTGTAGTAGAGGTGGAGAAGTAAAATGGGAATTAAACTTTATCACAAGGGTCAATGGGTAGAATTTGGTGGTAATTTAGCAAGCAATGCTGCTGGAACTAACAAGCAAGTTCAATTTAATGATAATGGTGTTCTTGCTGGTGCAAATCAATTAGAATTTGATAAGGGAGATGCTACTGATGGTAGTCCAGCAGCAAAATTATATCTTAAACCTAACAATACGACTGAAACTTATGGTGGCGGAGATATTGTATCACAATCAAATGATGCCAGTGATAATTATCCTTATAATAGAGCATCGATACATGCAGATGGTGGACTGGAAATAATGAGACGTAGAGCCGTAGATCCTACTGGTGGTCCTTATATGGATTTTAAGGCACAAGTTGTAAGTGGTAGAGAGGAAGATTTTGATTCTCGTATCCAAATGGATTATGCACTTACTGGGAGTGGTCCTTATACTATAGATCCAACTAATGCTAATTATTCTGCGCTTACATTTCAGACAGGTGGTAAAGGATACTATCATCCTACTGACAACCCAAATGGTGCTGTAACAGAAAAACTTCGTATTCAAAAAAACGGTGATATAGTCATTGGAGTTAGCACCACTCAAGATACTATTCCTCATAATCCTATCACAGGTGGTGGGTTATATTCTCGAACTAAGTTAATATCATCAACAGCTTTTACACAAACTCCATTTTTTACTTTCCAAACTACTCATGGTGCCATGTGTGGAACAGCCTATATTACTTGTACCAACTTCGGGAACAGTCAATCATTAGTGTATAACTTTGCTCTTCAGTATAATACTAGTGGAGATATTGGACAAAATTCACTCGCGGCTGATGGTTCAGGATATCCTCAAAACACAAATGCCAATACCATGTCCATGATTTGGGGAAGTAATGGTACTAATGCAAATACTTTATATGTACAAACTCAAGGTGCTAATTTTGTTAGTTCAAGTGGTGGTGGAGTTTTAGTAACAGTCATGGTTATACTAGGTGCTGCCAATCAAACGATAACAGTCACTCGACCATAACAATTTTTAACCAACTAAATAGAACATAGAATCATAGTAGAATTATTGTGTCATGCCACTGAATAAGTTAGATAATTTCCTCAAAAATGTCGAAGGTCGTATTCTTTATGTAAGTCCAAGTGATTTGGATGCATCAGATGCGATGTCGAATCAAGGTAATTCGCAAACAACACCCTTTAAAACGATACAAAGGGCACTGATAGAAGCAGCAAGATTTTCATATGTACCAGGAAATAATAATGATATAACAGAGAAGACCACGATATTATTGATGCCTGGTGAACATATAATTGATAACAGACCAGGATATAAAATAAAAAATAATAGTGGAAGTCCACAAGTTTTAAAACCAAACGATACCATTATTCCTAATGGTGTAAATGAGTTAGAACTTAATTTAGAGTCTAATTTTGATTTAAACTTATCAGATAATATTTTACGTAAATTTAATAGTGTTTCTGGTGGTGTAATTGTACCTCGTGGTACATCGATTGTTGGATTAGACTTAAGAAAAACAAAAATTAGACCAAAATATGTTCCAAATCCTACAGATCCTAGCATAGGTTACAGTTCGATCTTTAAAATTACAGGTGCATGTTATTTTTGGCAGTTTTCTATTTTTGATGGTAAATTAACGGACAAAGTTTATGTAGATCCTTTTAATTATGAAGATGCTAATTTAGTAAAACCATCTTTCTCACACCATAAATTGACTTGTTTTGAGTATGCTGATGGTGTCAATAAAGATGATACTACAAATTTAACTGACTTAAACATGTATTACTATAAGCTATCACGAGCTTATGGTGCTGCGACAAATGATAGAAATATATCAGAGAAATTCCCAACATATACTGATGGATTTGTTTCTAGGAGACCAGAATTTGAGATTGTTGGTGCATTTGCAAATGATCCTATCAAAATATCAAGTATAACAGCTGATTCTGGAGGTGGTGTAGCAAGTGCAGATATTACTGTCATTACACAAATAGATCATGGATTAGATGTTGGAACTCCAATTAGAATTAAAGGTGTAGGAGAATCTGGATATAACATATCCACAAATGTAACCGAAGTTAGTGAATCTAATCCCAGATTGTTTAAATACACATTACCTAATTTTGAGGATCAAAGAGACATTCTACTTAATCCAAGTGTTGTTGGTGCAGTTATAATTGTTGAGACTGATACTGTAAATGGTGCTTCACCATATATCTTTAACATATCATTACGTTCAGTGTTTGGTATGAATGGTATGCACGCTGATGGTGATAAGGCAACAGGTTTCCGTTCGATGGTTGTTGCTCAGTTTACGGGTGTATCACTACAGAAGGATGATCGTGCTTTTGTAAAATATAACAAAACCAACAGAAATTATACAGGTTTAAGTGAAACTTTTGTAAACGGAGGAGCATTAGCAAATGATTCTTCAGCAACAAACTCATCCGAGATATTCCATTTAGATTCGGATGCAATTTATAGGAGTAATTGGGAAACTAGACACGTTAGAATATCAAACAATGCAATATTACAAATTGTGTCTGTGTTTGCGATTGGATATCATATACATTTTCAGGCAGAATCTGGTTCTGATGCGTCAATTACAAACTCTAACTCAAACTTTGGTCAGTTAGCACTTGTAGCAGATGGATTTAGAAAAGATGCTTTCGCAAAAGATGATAGATCTTTTATAACACACATCATACCACCAAGAGCGGTTACCACCCCAGAAGAAGATATTGATTGGGTTGCTCTCGATAAGGCAAAAACACTTGCAGGTAATGATAAAAAACTATATCTTTTTGGATTTGAGTCAGAGGATATTAAACCTCCAGCACTCACACAAGGATTTAGAATTGGTGCAAAAAGAGGAGAGAAATTATTTGTTGATATTTTAGGAACGATAAGAGAAGCAGAGATTGTAATGGATGATGGCACAACTGATCCAACAATCAGTAGTGTTAAAAATATTTCATGCACACAAAGTGAAGGTATTTTCGATTCAACTATTAATCACAATTTAAATACGGGTGAGAAGATTATAATTATAAGTGATGATGGAGATTTACCAGAGGATATTGAGGAAAAAACTCTTTACTTTGCTATTAAGGTAAGTAATACCACTTTTAAAGTTGCATCATCAAAAACTAATGCCGACAATGGTGAATTTATAAAATCGTATAGCACTAATCCCACTCAAATATTTAAAGTTTTAAGTAGGGTTACTGATAAAAATAGTGGGGATGTTGGTCATCCAGTTCAGTGGGATGGGTCACAGTGGTATATAAATGTCAAAACAGGAAATGATATTTTTAGTAATATCAATAACTTGGATGATGTTAGAACTGAACCAAGTTTTGTAAAGAGAGTATCTGATACAAGAAGTTTGGATGAAAAAATATACAAACTTAGAATGTCAATTCCAAAAGAAATTGATAATTCTAAAAATCCAGAGAATGGATTTATCATTCAGGAATCAAATAATACTGGTATAACATCAGTATCAGAGTTTAATAGAACAGATCAACTTACAAAATCAGATTTCTTATATGACAGAAATCCAAGATTTATTAGTAGTTGTACTTTTGATGCTTCACCAAATCCAAATGTAATTACATTTAGTGCAGAGAGACCACACAATTTGACAGTTGGTGATTTAGTTACAATTAAAAATGTTAAAGATAATGGTGTCAACACTGATGGAGTATTTGATAAGGGATATAATGGTGAGTTTACAGTTCTTGATACACCTAGTAGTATCGAATTTAGATGTGAAACCACAAGAAGTGGATTAGGAGTTGCAACTAATGACTTCAATGATAAATTAACTGATAATGCATTAAATTATCCAAGATTTGAAAGAACAGATCTTAAATCTAATATTTACATATTCAGAAATAATATTATCTCTCAATACATTAAAAATACACAAGATGGTGTATATCAATTATTTGCACTAAACTCTAGTAACTTTATTGACGTACAGGGACCTAGTGAAATAATTAATGGAGTATCTGTTTCATCTAATGAATTTAATGATTTAAACTATAGTCAAAACGTTGTTGATTTATATCCACAACTTGACAGAGATAATGTTGATGATAATCCACGATCATCTAAATCTTTTGCAGTTAGACAACCAATCGGTCAAGTAATTACAAATGATCCACTTAAAAGTATCACTAGAGAAACAAATGATAAATTACTGAAAAAAATTGGTATTGGATTATCCATAGAACATTTTGAGGACAACACAACTACAGGTATTGTTTCTTTTACAACAGAGCATAATTTTGGTGGTATAGTTGCAGCTACACTTAAGAGTGGAACCACAGGATTTACCCCTGCTTCTGGTATTACAACTTATCAAAACGTAAAAGTTTACAATAATTCTGCCACTCAAGATAGCACCACATGGAATGGAACTTTTGCTAAAGTTATCGTAACTAATGGAGCTATAACTTCATTTGATATTACAAACGATGGTTCTGGATGGCAGACAGGTCAAAATGGATACTTTGATAAAGCCGTAATTGGAAGTGGAAGTAATGGTGTTTTAGGTAGTAGTGCTGCTGGTGCAGGATTGACAGTTGGTAACATTGGAATAACAACTGACTTAGTAATCCAGACAAGTGGTGTTGGAGTTAGAACTGATAGTTATTTCAGAATTATCTCAGCAGTTGACAAGAAGAAAGTATCAGTTGCTAAGACAGTTGGAGATATAGATCCTATTGTAGGACAGTTTGGATTTGTAGTAAGTCCATCATCAAAGATTAGTTCAAAGGCATTTATTTCTGCAACTGGAATTACATCAGTCACCACATCAACCCCACATGGACTTGTAGCTGGAAATAGATTCCAATTAAATGATTCAAATAATGTCAACTTAGGATCATTCATTGTTAAATCAAAGGTAGGTGTCTCAACATTTACTTTCGAATCAACAAGTGATATTGTTACACCAAATGGACATATTCTTAAACATGGTTTATCTGCTAATGATGGAGTCTCTGAGAAAGGAAATGAAAATCTATCAATCAGAGGTGTAGAGTTATTTGATATAGAAAATGCAGAGTTAGCTACTGCAATGGTAGAGGATAGTGCAGACTCAAAATTTGCAAAAGTAGCAGTAGATCAAACAAAAATACATAATATTAATAGTAGATTCTCATATGGATCTTACATCTTAATTGATGAAGAGATCATGAGGGTTGCCACTAATTCATTGACTGGCACTCCCGCAAATGAATTAACTGTAATTCGTGGTGTATTTGGAACTCAAATCTCAATTCATGCCAAGGGATCTCTAATTAAGAAAATTAAAGCATTCCCCGTTCAGTTTAATCGACCATCAATCTTACGTGCATCAGGTCACACATTTGAGTATCTTGGTTATGGTCCTGGTAACTATTCTACTGCACTACCACAGGTACAACTCAAGACAATTTCTGAAAAAGAAGAGTT
>CESB01011823.1_pt1 | contig 10223 bp, 8 predicted proteins | sample 531071 | NCBI WGS metagenome assembly CESB01 (sample SAMEA2621259, study PRJEB7988) | marine metagenome | biome: marine biome (ENVO:00000447); feature: surface water layer (ENVO:00002042); material: "saline water (ENVO:00002010), including plankton (ENVO:xxxxxxxx)" | depth 5 m | reverse complement strand
ATGTTCCAGTCTGGATTCTAAGAATAATATTTCCTCAAATTAGGACTAAGATAAGAGAATTTAAAATTGATTTTCAATCGTATGCTTTTATAAAGCTAAATCCTAAAAGCACTCTTCATAGAATTGAAGAAAAAGATTTACCCAAAATTAGAAAGGTAATCGAGCGCAATAAGATAAATAGCAGACTATCTATAAAATCTAAAAATATAGTTGAAACAATAGACCATTCTATATTTATAGAACATAAAAATAATCAAATGTTGTTAAGAGAATATATACCTAAGAATATAGATTCAGACAAAATAATTTTATTTTTTCATGGTGGAGGCTGGACTATAGATTCCGTCCATACTTACGATGATATGGTTAAATATTTTTCTGATTATTTGAATATGAAAATATTTTCATTTGAATACAGTCTTTCTCCAGAAGATAAGTTTCCAAATGCTTTAATGGAAGCTGAAGAAATATATAAGTGGTTCATTAATAGCGGAACTCCATCAAATAAAATTAGCCTATCTGGTGATAGTGCTGGAGCCCATATGGTTGCATCCTTGTCTTATAAATTAGCTAAACAGGGTTCAGAAATGCCTAATAGCTTATTGATGATATATCCTCCTTGTGATCCACAATTTAAATCTGAGTCAATAAATATTTTTAAGGATGAATATTTTTTATTACATTCTGACTTATCTTGGTTTTGGAATAAATTTAGAAAATACCAAACCGATGAAGACAATCCAATGTTTAATCTTTTGAAATTTGACTTAACTATAGCATTCCCGCCTACTATTTTTGTAACCGGAGGCTTTGATCCTTTATGTGACGAAGGAACAAAATATGCAAACTTATTAAAAAAACAAGGAACTAATATCAAAATATTAAATTATCCAACTTTATTTCATAACTTTGCATTCATGACAAAGTTAAATACCGCTAGAAGAGCTGTTAATAATTTTTTAGATGAATATAAAAAGATAGTCTAAAATAATCATTAATTTAATATGATTAAAATATACGCAACTGAAAATTCTAGAGCTATCCGCCCTATATGGACTGCTGAAGAAATGGGCTTGGGATACGAGTTAATTATGATGCCGTTTCCTCCAAGAATCCTCATGAAAGAGTATCTAGATATAAATATACTTGGCACTGTTCCATATATGATTGATGGCAACATTAAAATGACTGAATCAGTAGCAATCTCTCAATATTTTGTTGAAAAATATGGACCAACTGTTCTTCAGGTTACTCCAGATGAAGAAGATTATCCAAATTATTTAAATTGGCTATATCATTCTGATGCGACCTTAACTTTTCCTCAAACTGTTGTTTTAAGATATAAATTTCAAGAACCTGGAGTTGCTGACGCAGCTGTAGAAGGATATAGCAGGTGGTTTGTTTCAAGACTAAAACTTTTAGAACAATCCTTAGAAAATAAAGAATATTTGTGTTCAGACCGCTTTACCCTTGCAGATATATGTGTAAGCTATGCGATAAATTTAGCAGAAGCTCTTGGCATTGAGCAGGCATTAAAACCAAACATTAAAAGATGGTCAGAAAATCTTTTTTCAAGACCAGCATTTATAAAAAGCAAAGGCTATAAATATGAAGAAAACAAATAAATTTCTAATATGTTTTTTAATTGCATCTGTAATTAATATTTCTGCTAACCAAACAAATCATATACAAACAATATATTTAGGTTCTGGATGTTTTTGGGGAGCAGAGAAAGGTTATGAATCCATAAAAGGAGTAATTAATGCTGAATCTGGATATGCAAATGGTTATGGAATAAAACCAAATTACAGATCAATTATTCAATTTAAAAATAAACATAATGAAAATAATTATGCTGAAGTTGTCAAAGTTACCTTTAATAATAATGCAATAACTCTTGAAGAAATATTAAAACATTTTTTTGAAACACATGATCCAACTCAATTAAATAGACAAGGTAACGATATTGGAACTCAGTATAGATCCACAATCCTATTTTCAAACGAGAATCAAAAAAATATTGCATTAGAAATAATTGAAGAATATCAAAAGCTACTTTTTGCTTCTGGATACGGCAATATTAAAACTAAATTAGAGCCATTAGATAACTTCTATTTAGCTGAAGAGTATCATCAAGATTATCTTAAGAAAAATCCTAATGGTTATTGCCCTGATTTATCTACCGGCATTGTTTTTTCTAAAAAAGATAAAAATCTGCCTAATAATGATAGTCTTTTATTGGGTAAGCACATCTTAATTTTAGATTCACAAACGTATTGTCCATATTGTAATAAGTTAAAGGAGAATGTTACAAATGAGTATAAGGGGAGCATTCCATTGTCTTATAGGACATCTGATCAGCTGCATGGTTTAGAAATTAAATCTCCTACATGGGCAACACCGTCAATTCTTTTTATTGAAAATGGAATAGAGGTATTTGGATATCAGGGCTACCTTTCACCTAAAGAATTTTATCAATTGCTAGGAAAATTTAAATTAGGTGATACAGAGGCTTATGAGGTTGCCTTTAACAAAGGAACTGATGCTAGGTTTTGCAAAGAATACCAAATATTTAAAGATACTCCCGACGGAGTATTTATTGATAAATTGAGCGGAGAGCCTCTATTTGATACCAAAGATAGATTTGTTTCAAGATCAGGCTGGCTTTCATTTACAAAATCCGTTGATGGTTCAGTGTATGAGTTGCCTGACAATAGCTATGGTATGCGAAGAACAGAAATTCGATCTGTATCATCTGACATACATCTTGGGCATGTTTTTGATGACGGACCTAACGGAATGCCAAGATATTGTATAAATGCAACGGTTTTGGAATTTATTGAAAGGAAGAATATTAGTAGCTAATTCCATAACCAAATTTATATGTAGGATTAAGTGTATCATCTGGTAAATCCTCTTTTTGATTGATTACTTCCTGCATGGAAGAGGGTATTTCAAATGGTAGCTTTCCAGAGGGATTAAAAATTCCATATATGCCTTCAAAAATAACCTGATCTGAAACCCCAAACGTACCAATCAGACCAGATGAAGATTTTTTTATACTATTTAAGATTGCTGGCCTATTTAAATCTACGATTACAATTAATTCTTTTTGTTTAGAATATTCTTTAACCTTATAATTTATATCATTTTCAAACGTCAGATCCCCATTTGGAAAAAGTTTGCTCAAAAAATTATCAAATATTCTATTAATACCTGATTCTTGATTTCCATTAAAAACGGTATGAATGTACATTATTATTACATCAGCCTCTAAAGGGCTATTAACTACGTTGCCAAACTTTTTACCAATTCCTTCATCCAACCCATCAATAAAAACTTTACTTTCTTTTTTAAGCGGTAATATTCCATTATTCTCTAATAAAACTAATGATTTTCTTTGCGCATGCAGACCAGCTTCAATATTTTTTGGAGTATTGACTTTATGTTTTACATTACTTACATCTACATATGGATTATCAAATAAACCAAGATCAAATTTATTTATTAGGATTCTTCTAACTGAATCATCTATTCTGCTTTCAGGTATTCTATTTTCCTTAACTAGCTGTATTAAATAGGATGTATCAGTTTCTCCACCAAATTGATCTACTCCTGCTTGAATAGATTTTTCATATCTTTGTTCAATTGAAAGATCATCCACGCCCCAATGTCTTCCAGTAATTATTCCCCAATCTGAGCATATCACTCCATTAAATCCAATATCCTCCCTTAATAAATCGGTAAGAATATATTTATTAAAAGCCATAGCAACATTTTCTTGAGTTTGATCAACTGGAATTCCATAATAGGGCATTATTACTTTAAGATTATTCTTAACTGCTTCTTTAAAAGGAGTTAAATGATAATCAAAGTTGTTACCTGGATAAATCTGATCTTTTCCACTAAATAAATGAGCATCTAGTCCGTCTTTTTGGGGGCCTCCTCCTGGAAAATGTTTCACCATTGTTAAAACACTGTTCTTATTTATTTTTTTTCCCTGAAAACCATTCATATAGGCAACGGTCATTTCACTGGACATTTCTGCACTTGATCCAAATGTGCCAAAGTTTCTAGCCCATCTTGGTTCTGTTGCTAAATCGGACATAGGATGAAGAGCAGTCCTAATCCCAACAGCCAAATATTCTTCTTTTACTATTTCAGCAAATTCTTTAACAACATTTGGATTATTAGTTGCTGCAAACCCTAGTTGTGATGGCCATTTTGAAAATCCATCAACTGAAAAAGACGCAACTCCACCGCCTTTAGGGACTTCATGGATAGGGTCTGAGCTAATTGTTACCGGAATACCTAATCTTGTTCTTGATGCGACCTCTTGGAAATTATTAATTTCTTTAGCAAGATTTTCTGGACTTGGATTGCCGTACAAATTAAAGTGAGAAATATTATCAAACAAAATCTGAGATTCAGTTAATTGATTGCCTCTTATAGCTATTTCATAAATTAACATCCATATATCTGGATTTAATGTGAATGGAGGATGGAACATTTGACCTACCTTTTCCTCAAGCGTCATCTTGATAAGTAAATCTTCAGTGCGAAGCGTTGAATCTAACCTATGATCTTCATAAACATCTAAGATATTATTTTTATTTAAATCTCTAAATGAGTAACCATCAATCTTTAGAAATTTAACATCTTCATATAATGCGTTTTTAATTCTTATTTTTTCTATGGGATTAAGATAATCCAGCAATATATATATGGCTGTTAAAAGAAATAAAAGCCCAATGAATTTTAGAAATACTCTTAAAATAATAATCAAAATATAAAAATTATTGTTTTTTATTCGTTAAAAAAATTGTTTACTCTTTCGTAAGACTCAATAAATTCTTCTTTAAATTTTTGCACTGTTTGACCAGCACTTATTGTTTCATTAACCAAACCAATTCCTTGACCAACCCAATATGTTTCAAGTTGTTTTGCTCCTTCGTGCCCAATAGCAGCTTGATCAGCAACTTTTTTAAGCGCAGGCTCACTAACCATTGTTTGAAGTGGCATTGGAAGAGGTTCGGGAGCATTCTTATCTTCCCAAGCCTCAACCCATGGCGATGTTAATTGTCTAGAATGTTTTCCAGTTCTACTTTTTGATCTAACAGTATGACTTGAAGATGCAGCTACTAATTTTTCTTTTATATTATCAGATGTTTCAGCTTCGGTAGTTGGAAGAAAAACTGATGCACACCAAACTCCATCAGCACCCATAGCCATTATTCCTGCCATTTGCTCGCCTGTGCAGATACCTCCAGCAGCAAGAATTGGAACATTTCCATAAGGCTTAAGTGCTCTTCGTACCTCTGGAACTAAAACCATAGTCGACACACTTCCACAATGACCACCACCTTCTGTTCCTGATACAACAATTATATCTACTCCAGCTTCAGCTTGCTTAACGGCATGTTGCTTAGCACCAACAAGAGCTGCTACTGGCACTTTATTTTCCTTGCCCATATCTAACATCCATTTAGGCGGAACTCCCAAGGCATTAGCAACAAGACCAATTGGATGTGAGAATGCAACTTCAAGTACCTCTTTAGCCCCATCAAGACCTGCACCTAAGACTTGATTTGAACCTTGTTCTGCTTTCTGCGATTCTGTATCACTCCTAAGATCAGATGAATCAATATTATGTCTATCAAGAATATCTGCTCTAAATTCTCTATGTTCTTGTGGAATCATGGCTCTAAGATCATCAGTTGTTAGATTTTCTCCTTTGCCAACATAGGAGTTTGGTACTAACACATCTACACCATAAGGCTTACCTCCGACATTCTCATCTATCCAATTTAATTCTATCTCTAACTTTTCAGGAGTAAGGCCAACAGCGCCTAGGACGCCCATTCCTCCAGCTTTTGATACGGCTGCTACTACATCTCTACAATGACTGAATGCTACTAATGGAAATTCAATATTTAAAATATCGCAAATCTGTGATTTCATAATCTCTCCCTAAAAACCTTTAATCATAGTTTATATTACTTACTTTAAATTTAGAATGAATTAAAATAACCATTATGAAAGATTTTAAAGTGCCTGATATTTGTGATGAAAATAATGAGATTCAAATTGGAGAATTATTTCTTAATTCTTATGGAGCTGTAAATAAATTTTATGGTCAAATTCATACTGCAAAATGTGAACATTCCAATAGCGTTGTAAAAGAATTAGTTCAAAATGATGGAAAGGGTAAAGTTTTATGCATTAGTCATACTGGGCCAGACTTATGTTCAATGGTTGGAGATCAAATTGCTCAAGCTGCATTTGAAAATAAATGGAGGGGGATTATTACTAATGGCTATATAAGAGATATAGAAGTCATTAAGAATATCAATATTGGCCTATATGCTTTGAATTCTTTTCCAAAAAAAACTGATAAATCAAAAGGAATTGGACAAAAAGATGTACCAATCGAAATAGGAAATGTTCATATTAATCCTGGCTATTGGATTTATGTTGATACTAATGGATGGATTGTAAGCTCAGAGGAATTAGAACTTTAATTTATCAATTTCTGCATCTTTTTGAATCCAAATATCTTCAATCCATTTTTTAAAATCTTCTCTGTATTCGCTATCAGTTGAGTAATTTTTTCCAATAAGATTTTCAGGAATGCTATATTTCTTTATTGAGACTTTTACATTTCTCATTTCACCTGTGAGAAATGACCATGCACCTCTCTTATCGCTTTGATAGACTACCGAATAATCTATTAGTGTATCTATTTCTGGCATTGCAGATAAAGCAGTTGCCATTCCACCAGTTTTAGGAATTAGCAAATTTTTAAATGGCGATTTTTGATTTTTATATTTTTCTTTCGTGAATCTCGTTCCTTCTGCGTAACTAAAAATAGTGGAAGGACACCTAAGAAATCTTTTACATGACTTTATTGTGTTTTTGTAATCTTTAGCTCTAAGTGATGGATCTTTTTCAATAGCTTTCTTAGAATGCCTATTTACAAAAGGCATGTTAAGAGTTTTATTAGCAAGAAATATAAACGGAATCCATGATAGTTCTTTTTTCATAAAGAATTTTAGTAATGGTATTTTATAGTTTGCTGATACTAAAAGCACAAAAATATCGGCCCATGATTGATGGTTTGACATAGCCATATACCACTTAGTTTTATCGAAGTTATTTTGATCGCTTATTATTTGTATATTATTACCATGCATAAGTAGCATAATAAGCTTTAGTCCATATACAGTTAAGTCACCTAGAATATTAGAAAATTTACTTAGGGCAATCTTAAAAGCATTAAATGGAATAAAAATTCTTGGGATATTAACAATAGCCAATATACCAAATCCAATAGTTAAATTAATAATTATTAATATAAATGATATAAATCCAATTAAACTAGATTTAATTACCTTCATAATGATTTATTTTTTTAAAAGCCGCTAAGATTTGCATATCTTTCAGTATGATATTTTGAACTACCAAAAATTTGCTCAGCAACCCTTGCTCTCTTGAGAAAGAACCCAATATCATATTCATCTGTAACACCAATACCGCCATGCATTTGAACTGCCTCATTAGAAACCAAATGAAGAGTTTCGCCAGCCATGGTCTTTGCTAGGCTGGACAACCTTTGTAATTCATTAGAACCCTCATCTGCAGCTTTCATTGCTCCCATAACAGAGGATTTTGTAAGTTCTATTTCACAAAACATTTCTGCAGCTCTGTGTTGAAGTGCTTGAAATGAACCGATAAGAGCTCCAAATTGCTTTCTTTGTTTTAAATAATCTAATGTTGTTTCAAAAGCTGCCTCTGCATTTCCCAACATCTCAGATGCCATAGCAATTCTTGCAATATCAAGAATATTTTCTATAGTTTCACCACCAGTTTCCAGATCACCTAAGATATCAATATCTGGAATCTTTACATTATTAAAATTTATATTAGAGTAATTTCTTGAATCAGCCATATCTAGCTTTATTTTATCTACTCCACTTAAGTTAGCATCGACTAAAAATAAAGTTAGTCCAACCATATCCCCTTTATTTCCTGAAGTTCTAGCTAGAAGAATTATTAAATCTGCGCTAGCGCCATCAATCACAAAAGTCTTCTTACCATTAATAATAAAATTGGAGCCTTCTTTTTTGGCAATTATTTCTGTATCAGCTGGATTGTGATGACTTGATTCATCTATAGCCAAAGCCGTAGTTAATTCTCCACTTACAATTTTTGGAAGATAAAATTCTTTTTGTTTATCAGTTCCATAGTTTGTTATTGAATATGCACCAATAACTCCAGTAGCAAATAAAGGAGAAGGGGTAAGGGTTTTAGCACATTCATTTAGAATTACACTAATACCAGTTATACCAAAATTAGAACCGCCGTAATCTTCGGGTATTAATATACCTGGCCATCCTAACTTGGCCATCTCGCTCCATAAATCTTTATCCCACAGAAGTGGGTCATTATTATCCCTTAGAGCTCTAAAATGAGTTATCGGAGATCTTTCATCAGCAAAATTTTTTGCAGTATCTTTTAAAAATTGTTCTTCTTCTGTTAAAACTAATTTCATTATTATTGTGTTGGAAGACCAAGTACTCTTTTAGATATAACATTTAATTGAACTTCGGAGGTGCCTCCTTCAATTGAATTTCCTTTAGTACGTAACCATGCTCTTGTTAAGTTTTTATCATCATCATCAAACTCTTCTCCATCCCAGGCAACTCCATTAACACCAGATGCTGCAACCATCAATTCATGTCTTTTTTTATTATGTTCTGTTCCATATAACTTAAACATCGAAGCAGTAGGGCTTGCTTTACCACCCTCATCCCCAGCTCGCTTTATGGTTAATCCAAATGCATGCTCTTTAATTTTATGTGAAGCAATTTCGGATCTATAAAAAGTATTTTTAATTTTGCCATTTTCTTCACCAAGATGTTTTTTGGCAATTGAAACAACATCTTTGCTGCTTCCCATACCTGAAGCAAGTCCAATTTTAGATATAAAGTCTCTTTCATGTTGAAGGAGTTTCTTTGCTATCGTCCAGCCAGCATTCAGCTCACCAATAAGATTCTCTTTAGGAACTTCAACATCATCAAAAAAAGTTTCACAAAAAGGCGATTTACCAGAAATTAAAGTTATTGGCTTTGTACTAACTCCTTTGGTTTCCATATCAATCAATAGAAAACTAATTCCATCATGCTTTGGTTCTTTTGGTCCAGTCCTTACAAGTGCAAAAATCCAATCTGCCTTGTCAGCATAAGATGTCCAAACCTTTTGTCCATTGACAAGAAAACTAGTGCCTAAATCTTCTGCTTTTGTTGCTAAGCTTGCAAGATCTGATCCAGAACCAGGCTCGGAATAACCCTGACACCATCTAATTTCGCCTTTTATAATTTTTGGAAGATGCTCTTTCTTCTGTTCTTCAGTTCCATATTCCAAAAGAACAGGAGCCAGCATCCATATACCAAAACTTAATAAAGGAGCTTTCGCTCCAATAAAGAACATTTCTTCATTTAATATTTTTACTTCTTCTTTTGTGAGTCCGCCACCTCCATACTCTTTGGGAACTGTTGGCATAGTCCATCCTTTTTCACCCATTCTGTCTAACCATAGTTTTGATTCGGGATTTTTATATTTAGCATTCCTGCCTCCCCAAACCTCATCATGAGGGATATTTGGATCAGCGCCACTTCTCATTGATGAAGGACAGTTCTCATCAAGCCATTTTTTAGTATCTTCACGAAATTTATTTAAATCACTCATATTTAAGTTAGTTTTATTATTTTTCTCGAATATTATATGTCATATTTAATTTTTCGAGTATTGTGTATTTAATTAAGCTTGTTAATAGAATCTTTTAATAAGAGTATAATTCAAATTATGTTTAAAAATATTGGAATTTTTATAAAGAAAAGTATTATTCAAGATGTTGATGATAAAACTCTTGATACCTTAATTACATCACTTTCATGTAACAAAGTTAATTTATATATTGACGAGTCTTCTGAATATAAGAATGAAAAAGTTTGCTCTTTAAAATATAAAGACTTTGTTAATAAGGTCGACCTAATAATTGTCTTTGGTGGAGATGGAACATTATTAAACTCAGCAAGGGAATATCTCGAACATGAAATCCCAATACTGGGTGTAAACATGGGAAACGTTGGATTCCTAACAGATATAAAAGTTAGCAATTTTGATATAGCCCTAAGAGATATTCTTGAAGGTAATTATAAGAT
>CESB01046490.1_pt1 | contig 10246 bp, 5 predicted proteins | sample 531071 | NCBI WGS metagenome assembly CESB01 (sample SAMEA2621259, study PRJEB7988) | marine metagenome | biome: marine biome (ENVO:00000447); feature: surface water layer (ENVO:00002042); material: "saline water (ENVO:00002010), including plankton (ENVO:xxxxxxxx)" | depth 5 m | reverse complement strand
TAAAGCAGAAAATCCAAAGAATGATTTTATTATTGACCCACTCGATTACAAAGCAGTAGCGGATAAAGGCGATGTAGTAGCTGTTATACACAGCCACCCAGGTGCGCCACCAATTCCAAGTGAGTTAGACCGAGCTGCATGCAATAGACTAGGAATTCCTTGGTATATTTTTGGAGAAAATGATGAATGGACAAAATTGGAACCGAGAGAAGAAGCTTATGAATTACTGGGAAGACCATTCGTTTATGGCGTCTACGATTGTTTCACAATCATAAAAGACTATTTCGAAGCAGAAGATATATTTATATACCCATATGAGTATGAGTGGGAATTTTGGGAAAAGGGAAAAAATCTCTATTTGGAGAACTATAAAAAAGAAGGATTTGTAGAAGTAACAGATGGTAGTCTACAGGTTGGAGACATCATTTTAATGGCTCTGAATAGTGACATTACCAATCATGCAGGCATATATGTAGGTAGAGGAAAAATGCTACATCATGCACCTAACAGATTATCATGCCGAGATGCTTATGTAGGCATGTGGAAATCAATAACTAGAACAGTTATTAGACATCAAAGTAAATTATGAGAAAAGTATATTTAGAAGGGCCGCTAGGAGAAAAATTCGGAGCAGAATGGAATCTGGCAGTAAACTCGCCCGCAGAAGCACTAACAGCTATTATGGCACAGCGCCCAGGTATGCGTCAGTATTTAGCATCTGCAGAAGGAATACAAGGCTATGAGATACTAGTTGATAATGAAGCAATTGAGATTGAAGAAGAGTTAGTACTGCAAAATCCAAACATGCATCAGTCCTATACTTTTGTACCAGTAATTGGTGGATCAAAAAGTTCAGGACTTATGATGGTATTAGGGGTAACTTTACTAGCCGCAACAGGTGGTTTAGCAGGATTTGGTATAGCAGGATTTATGGGAGCTTCAGGTGCCGCAGCAGGTGCTGGAGTTACATCAGCCTCTTTAGCAGCAGCTAATACAGCAATAGCAGGTGGAGCATCAGCAGCTGCAGCTGCAGCTACAGTAGCTACTACAACAGGAGTTGGAACAACAATAGCAGCAGCTTCAGTAACAGCAGCTAGTGCGGGGGTTACAGGTACTACTCTAGCTTTAACACAAGGTCTTGGCTATTTAGGTACAGCGCTTATGTTAGGAGGAGCTGCTATGATGCTTGCTCCAGATGTTCCTGATCAAGGGTCATCGGAATCAGCAGAAAACTATTTATTTAGTGGGCCAGTCAATACAGTTAAACAAGGACAAGCAATTCCTCTTGTATACGGAAGAGCTATTGTTGGATCAAAAACTATTTCAGCATCAGTATTTACAAATACATCACGAAGAAAACTAACAGCAGGAAGAAAAATGGTAGGTATACCAAACTTTAGAACAGACGGAAGTAAGTCTGGTACTAATAATATTGCACAAGATAGGTCAGGATATGAATGGGATATCCATGGTGAAGGTGGCTACTTATAATGAAAAAGAATCAGAATTTAATAACTATTCGAGGCTCTAAAGGAAAAGGAGGAGGCGGAAGTACGTTTGAAGCAGACGATAATATGTTTGCAAGACAGTCTGCCGCGTTTGTAGATGCCATCTCAGAAGGCCCAATCAAAGGATTAGTCTACGGAGACGGGTCAATTCTAGTCGATGAAGTTAGACTTAGAAACGTTGACCAAACAACCGGTCATGTTTCTTCAACCACAAACTTTAATAACTTTACTGTAATCACAAAAAATGGAGAGGCAACTCAAGTAGTTGATGCTGACTTCTTTGCAGAGTATCCTAGTGCCGCAACAATAAAAGATGTTAGTAGCGCAGAGTTACTAGAAGGAGAGCCTCAGTACTTTACTATATCTAGTGGTACTTTTGAAAAAAGAGAAGCAGACTACATAAAAATTACTGTATCTACTACTGGTATGTCTGCTATTACTAAAAAAGGAGATAACAAAGGTGATATAAATGAAACAGAAGTTCACTTTACAATTGACTTTAACTGGGTAGATAATTCTGGAACACACCACACCCAAGAAATGTTTGATACAGGATTTCAAGGAAAAGTTAGTGGTAAATATGCACATACTTTCGGTTTTAATATTGAAGAAATAAAAAGAACTTATAGTATAAATGACTGGTCAGTAAAAGTAACTAAACTCGGTACTAGTCCAGATAGTAGCTCACAAACTGAGGTACAAAACGCTATCTATGTAGATAGTATAGAAGCTTCAATTGCTGATAAATTAGAATACCCATATACTGCATATGTTGGAGGAGTTATTGATGCCGAAGCATTTAATAGTGTTCCAGCGAGAGGATATGAGATTGATGGTAAGTTAATACAGATTCCAACTAATCACTATCCTTGCGACTATAATGGTAGAAAGCTAGTATGTTCTGATGCAAGTAGTTTTGCTGTTGGAGACGTTATAAGTCAGACTCTAAGTATTAGTAGTTTAACTGCAAGTGGAGATGCAGAAGAAGGGTATACAGCAACAGCAACTCTTGGTTCTGCTCACGGAGTAGCACAAGGAGAAACTTTTAGAGTTACAATAGCAACTAATGTTACACAAGATGAAGATTTTTATGAAGGACTTTTTGTAGCTACTGCAACTACCTCAACTGCTTTTACTTATACTCTAAATAAACCTTTTGATGAAAGTCTAAACTCAGGAGCAGGCGGGTACAAAACCTTAACCTCAACTACTTGCGGGGGTGCAAAAACTGCCGCATTATTTTCAGGAGGGCTAGTTGATAAGAAAGTGAGTAATACACTTTATCTTAGAAATGTAGCAGCTCAAGATAGTGCAATTACAGGTACTATTACAAATGGAGATGGAGATTCAACAACAGTAACTTCTGCGTCCCAAGTCTTCATACCTGCTAACTATAGACGAATAAAATCAACAGAAAAACCAGGTACAGCTGAGCAAGATTGGGACGGCACTTATTATCAGTCTTGGTGTAATAATCCAGCATGGGTTTATAATGATTTAATTACTAATAAAATTTATGGACTAGGAAATTACATAACACAAGAACAAGTAAATAAATGGGAAATATTCCAAATTGGTAGATACTGTGATGAACTCGTACCAGCAGGAGTACAAGCTGCTGACTTATTAAGTTTACATTGTACTGATGATACTAACTATATCCCGAGTGGATCATCAGGTATGCACGAGCCAAGATTTAGCGCAAACTTAGTTTTACAAGGTAAAGCAGAAGCTTTTAAAGTACTAAATGATGTAACAAGTATATTTAGAGGTATGGCTTACTGGTTAAATGGAGAGTCATATTTAGTTCAAGATTCAGAGAAAGACCCTGTTTATCAGTTTACAAATGCTAATGTACTCAATGGAGAGTTTAAATACGAAGGAACTGCTAATAAAACAAGAACAAATTCTATTTTAGTTGAGTGGAATAACCCTCAAGATTATTATAGAGCAAGAACAGAAATAGTAGAGTTAGAAGAAACTTTACAAAAAGAGACTGAGTTTGTAAAACCAGAGTCTACCCGAGCATTTGGGTGTACTTCTCGAGGTCAAGCAAGAAGGTTGGGTAAATGGAAGTTACTCACCAATAATTGGAATACCAATACTGTAACGTTCGAAACTTCTTTGAACGCAGCCTTTTTGCGACCTGGTGATATTATTCAAGTCATTGACCAACATAAAGAAGGCAAATCATGGGGAGGTAGGATATCTACTAGCTCGAGTACAACAGCTATCAATATAGATAGAGCATTTGCAATTGAATCAGGGTATCTGGCGGGAGACTATAGACTAACTTGTTCTTTTGTTAATTATAGAGCTATACTTGCACAAGATCAGGCTACAATTGGTGGAACTGCTTTTGTAAGGGGAGACCATTTAACAAGTATTACTACAGAAGAAGCTGCTCTGACTTTACAAGACGATAGTGGAGATTTAGTATTTGTACAATGGACTCCATTTACTTTTACAGAAACACAATTTGTAAGTAGTGTTACTAATGCTGGAAAAACAATCAATGTTGCTAGTGCATTTAATTCTGCTCCTAGTTCAGACCAAATATGGATAATTTCTAGAGCGGCTCTTTCTACGGGTAAGACAAAACAAGAAGCCAAGTTATTTAGAATGATGGCTATGCTTGAATCCGATAAAAATAAATATGAAATAACTGCTCTTGAATATAACCCAAGTAAATTTGACGCAGTAGACAAAAATGAAGCGTTTACACAATATAGAGAAATCTTTTTACCAGATAGTTTTAAAGCAGTCCCTGCAGTAGAGAATATAGAAGTAGAGCCTAGAATTAAAGCAGCAGGTACTGGAGGTACAATTAACTCTTTAGTTGTTGATTGGGATCCCGCTACTAATAGTGACGGCTCGCTTTATAACTCAGTCAGACACTATGAGGTAGAATACTCTAAAGATAACAAAAGATGGTTTAAAGCAGGTACTAATACTAATACAGAATATGAAATAATGGATAACGCTGATGTATCCATTCTTAGTGGAAACTATTATTTTAAAATATATACTGTTAGTTTAAACGGAGTCCGAAGTCCAGTAGCAGAAAGCGGATTAGAAGTTATAGATTTTAACAGAGCTGTAGGCCCTGCTGAAGGAAGTGTTGGTACAGATACGCACTATATAAACTTTATAGGAAATATAAGTGGAGATTTTACTTTAGAGAGTGGCAAAGTTACTTTTAGTCCTACAAATATATTCCATAATGACGGAGTAAATGAACACGCAGTTAACAGTCAATCACAACTAGATTTTACAGGCTTAGACCATACTTCTGGAACAGGCGGAGACGAGGGTTATGTATTCTTTGACCATAGTGCTTCTCAATTCAAAGCAATTGCTTTTGATGAGACATCAGGTCAATTCTATCCTGTAGGCAGTAATGTATTTGCAACTGCAACAGGTACACTTACAGCAAGTACGTCTACTACTCCGAGAAAATGGACAGGACTAGATTCTACAAATTTTGATGGAGAACTAGCTGTTGGAAATGTATTTAAATATACAAAAGGCAGTAATACACGATACCATAGAGTCAAAAAACTAGAAAGTGACTCTGTTCTAAGAACTTTCAATCCTACTAGAGATACAATTGTAAATTCAGATAATCAAGCATTTAGTAAACCTACTTTCTTAGTAGATTATAAAAATGATACTATTATGGGTAAGGTTACTAAAACAGGAGCTAGTACTTATACTCTACAAAAATTTGGTAGTGTACAAGGAGAATCTGGTTATGCTGTGGAAGGAACAAATCAAAACTTTACATTTGACTCTAACCTTGACGGAACAGTAACAAATGAAAGTGCCTATACTTGTGACTTTACTGTAAAAAGAGGAAGTCAAGCATATAGTTTTGCAAATAGTGGTACTACCCAAAATACTTTTGGTATAAGTCTACAAGCAAGAACTGGATTTGATAATGATAGTGATGTAGTAATTGATTCATCAACTGGGCAGATAACTATCGGCGACGGAGACATGGACGCTATTACTACCGCTACAGCAACTGTAAGACTATTTGATAGAGGTAGAGCAAATCTACTAATTGCAGATAAGATACTTTCCTTCTCAAAATCAGCACAAGGATCAGCAGGAGAAGACGCAAAAATTGTAGTTGTAACTCCTGATTCTCAAATGATGACAAAAGAAACTTTCCCAGAAGACTATGGAGCAACAGTTACTTTCTTCTACCCAAACAGTATAACAGTTACAGCACATTGTTCAAATACAACTCAAAATGGAACATGGTCTGTAAGTGGAGGTAGTGCAACAACAAACAATACAATTACAAATGGAAAAGCTACTGCCACAGTAAGTTCTGCTCAAATAGTAGACGACATGACACTTACATACACTCTACACGCAGACGACGGTGGTGCTTCAGATACCACCCAACTGCATATAGTAGAACTATTCGAAGGCTCAGTACAGCCTATCTTTGATAATATAGCACACGTATTCCCAGCAAGTAAAGATGGTGTAGTAGGTGACTATACAGGTAGTGGCGGTACTATAAAAATGTATCAAGGAACTTCTTTATTAGACTATGATGGAGTAGGCACTACTGCAGGACATTGGAAAGTAGTTGTCAATAATGATTCTAATATTACAGAAGGAGCAATATCTTCTACAGGAAGTAGTGGCTCTAGATTTGCAACTGTTGCTGACCATTCAGGAATGGCAGATGGTACTGATAAAATAATTCTAACTTATACAATTACAGGTAAAGATACTAGAGGAACTGCTTTTACTTTTGCAGTAACTCAAACACTTACAAAAAGTAAGACAGGAGCTGATGGAAGCCCAGGAGCTGCAGGTGTTAATACTGCAATCGTACCTCTCTATAGAAAATCTACAAGTGGTTCAAGTGCGCCCGCTTCGTTTAGTGGAACATTTACTTACACATTTGCAACAGGAGCAGTTACAGGCGGAACTCTAAATAGCTGGACAACTAGCCCTCCAAGTATAACAAATGGTGAATACATCTGGGTAAGACAAGCAACCGCAAGTAGCGCAAGTGCTACAGACACCATTCCTACATCAGAATTTTCTACTGCAGTAGTTCATAGTGGAGTTGGAGAAGATGGATCAAGTATAACAGGAGCTGCAGGTAACTCAAATGCGGTAGCGTACTTATATAGAGTAAGTACAAGTAATTCAAGTGCTCCTACCTCTTTTAGTGGAACATTTACTTACACATTTGCAACAAACCTTTTATCAGGAGGAACTTTTAATAGTTGGACTCAAAGTATACCAACTGTTCCAAAAGGTCAATATTTATGGGTAAGACAAGCAACCGCAAGTTCAAATACAGCTACAGATACTATTGCAATTAGTGAATGGTCAGCAGCAGTTGTATCAAGTGCTTCTGGAGCAGATGGAGACCCAGGAGCAGATGGATCAAATGCCGCAGTCGTATATTATGGTAAAACAGGTGCGGCTAGATTTACAACTGCACCGACCAAACCATCTGGAGAAATAACTTCTACTTCTACTAGTAATAATGTATGGACTAGGTCTTCATTATCTCATTCAAGTACTGTCACAGTTTGGCAGTCAAATGGTACTGATGCCTCAGGTAGTTGGGTATGGTCAACTCCATTTATATACTTTGATAAATCTTCAATAACAGATTTATTTGATAATGAGTATAGTTTTGACTTTACAAACCTAAGTACTAGTATTGTAAACGGAATAGGATTTACTCCTATGAATATTACTGGAGCTAACATTGGAAGTAACGCTTCTACTTTTAGAGGTAATATTGGAGCAGGTACGTCAAACTTTAGTGGTGTTTACGCTGACCTATCAAGTAAGCCAAGTTTATTTAGTGGTTCTGCGGCAGACTTGACAGGTAATATAAGTACAGCCCGATTTGATTCAAGCGACTTCCCTAGACTCGCGGCTATTACATCAAGTAGTGCAGCAACAGCTAGAGCAGCTATTGGAGCTGGTACTTCTTCATTTAGTGGAAGCTATGCAGACTTATCAAATATCTCAATTCTTGACGTTCACTTAGCGGGCGCTGCTACAATTACAAAAGAAGCAGACTTTGAGTTTAGTAGTATTACAGTATCTAGTGGTGCACAAGCAAGTTCATTCAACACTACAGATGGGTCTAATTATACTGCAAATAATACAACAGGTACAATTACAGTCGACCACCCATTAGATAGTGTAGCTTCTCAGAGTTGCACTTATACATGGACTAGAGACGGAGATAATATTCGAGCAAACACAGGCTCAGGTACTGAAGGATTTGCACTTACAAATACAGGTTCAGGAGCAGATGCATGGTCGTTTAGTCCAGCCACCTTTACTGCTGCAACAACTAAAACTATTACTGTTACACATACTCAAAGTGGTTTAACAATTGATATGACTTGTTATATTATTGATACAAGTTCTTCTGGCGGCGGAGGCGGCGGAGGCGGCGGTGGAGGTTGTTTCCTTCCTGGCACTCTCGTAGACTTAGAAGAAGGACAACAAGTTATCGAAAGTTTAGAAGTAGGACAAAAGATAAAAGGTGGTACAGTTACTAAAAAAGAATCATTCGAAGTTGATTACTGGTACAAACTAAACGATATACAACTTACAGCAGGACACCCAGTATGGATAGAAGATAAAGGCTGGTGCTGTATTGACCCAGAAGAATACTACAAAGAACATGTAGAGTTTGGACACAGAATAGAACTTCAACCACAAGAAATAGAAGTGGGAGATATGACTACTGCGGGAGAAGTAGAGCGAATAGAACTAATGGATATAAAAAGAACTGTATGGAATATTACAGTTGATAATGAACACACCTATTATGTAGACGGTATGTTAGTACATAATAGTAAACAATAGGAGAAACATGGCAGCAACAACAATATGCACAGCAAGTAATGGGTGGAAGTTTAGACCCCTTCAGGAAACTTCAGCAGACCAAGATTTCTTTATGAGATGTTGGAAAGACTTTCCACAAGGAACTACTACTTATATTGCAAGACTTAATAGATTTAGTAGAATGTTACTAAATAATGATAACTTTAATGAAACAAATATACATACATACGATAGTGATAATCTCCAACTAGCAACTTATGTTTCAGAAAAATCAGGTACACCTATAGGAATTAGTACTTGGGTATTCGGAGCAGAAGCAGGAAAAATGAATGTAAGATTCGGTATGATTGACCCTAACGAAAGAGGCAAAGGATATTTTTCAGACCACAATATAATGACGCTCGGAATGATGGAGAGATGGAATATAACACATATAAATGCATGGTTTCAAGCACCTGGTAATACAGGGCATAATAACGCAGTATCTGCAACTCGAACAAAATGGGACGGTTTAGGATTTGATTTAACAGGAACTACAACTACAACTCCTGGTGAGTTTCATTTAGAAGCACAAAACCTTGAACACAATGAGGCAACCATAGCACAATATAGAACTCTAAAAGCTGGAGATTCAGATTGGGCTGATGTAACTTGGTCATATTCATAAGCACATTAAAAACATCACCATGAATTTTTGGTTATGTTTCTGAGAATTGAATAAGCAGAGCTATACCAAACCAAAATAATTGACGTTCCAAATTTAGTTCTTGACATCACCTATGATTTTTGCTATAATTTACAAATAGGAGTATAATTTTAATATGGCAGCAGGAACTTATGATATAGTTATTGACCAAGGATCAGATTTCGCTATTGAAGTAGCGATTTCAGAAGATGGCTCAGTAACTCCAATAGAAACGCATTCAGCAAGGGCACAATTACGTCCTTCACCTACGTCTTCAACAAAGACAGCGGATTTTACTTGCACTATTACTAATGCATCGCAAGGCAAACTGAAAATGTCGTTGACTAATTCAGTTACTGCAGGCATTGCATCAGGCAAATATTATTACGACTTAGAATTAGTAAATACCTCAAGTGGTTCAGTAACAAGATTACTACAGGGAGTAGCTAGAGTTACTCCAGAAGTGACTAGATAATGGCAGTTAAATTAACAATTACACCAGAAACAACGTCAGTAGGCGTAACTAATAATGTAACCGAGCTTACTATTTCATCAGCTATTGCTGGTGCGGCTACAGATGCACAAGGTATTACTTTTCAAAACGCAGCGAGAACTATTTCGTCTGCGTCAACAGTAGAACAGGCACTTCTGCAACTAGCAGACCAGTTCTTTGTTCAAACAACGGCTCCAACTGCAGGAACAACTAATCTAGCAGAAGGAGACTTCTTTTATGATACTGACGATAATCAGTTAAAGATCTATAGAGAAACGTCTGCAGGAAACTTTGCTTTTGTTCCTGTAATGATAGGAAACAGTTCAGCGGACTCAGACACTATAGACGCAGGGAGCTTTTAAGCTCATATAGGAATAAATAATGGCACAAACAATTAAAATCAAACGAAGTACCAGTACTTCCGCACCGGGTTCACTTGGTGCTGGTGAGTTAGCGTATTCTTCGGATAGTAACAAGCTATTTATTGGTCACCCTTCCTCTAGTGCTGTAACTGCAATCGGCGGTGCTCTATACGTTGAGATGTTAGATCACTCTGCTGGTACATTGACAGCAAGTTCAGCCGTATTAGTTGATGCTAACAGTAAGATAGACCAATTAAAATCAGGTAATATAGTAGTTACTGGTTCAAGTAATACTATCTCAACATCATCAGGAAACTTAACAATTGCACCTACAAGTAACTTAGTT
>CESB01016929.1_pt1 | contig 10254 bp, 10 predicted proteins | sample 531071 | NCBI WGS metagenome assembly CESB01 (sample SAMEA2621259, study PRJEB7988) | marine metagenome | biome: marine biome (ENVO:00000447); feature: surface water layer (ENVO:00002042); material: "saline water (ENVO:00002010), including plankton (ENVO:xxxxxxxx)" | depth 5 m | reverse complement strand
TTAACATTTGACACATCCCAATTTGAAATATCTTGATCGAATTGACTTTTTTTAAACATATCATACATAATTGTTACATTAGACACATTCCAATTTGAAATGTCTTCATTAAATTTGCTTTTATTAAACATACCTTTCATATCTGTTACATTAGATACATCCCAATTTGAAATGTCTTGATCGAATTGACTATCACTAAACATAGCGTTCATATTTGTTACATTAGAAACATCCCAGTTTGAAATATCACCGTTAAATTCACAACGAGTAAACATATTAGTCATATCTATTACATTAGATACATCCCAATTTAAAATGTCTCCATTAAATGAACTATTATAAAATATACCATCCATATCAGTAACCTTAGATACATTCCAAAATGATGTAAATCCATAGGTATGAAAGCATTTTTTATGATTATAACAATATAATCTAATGGCGTGTAGAAGTTCTTTTTTTGTTTCAAAAGGAACTAATCGTTTCGTTAATTTATAAAAATCTTCAAACTTATAAATGATGCTATAATCATATTTATGGATTTTTAAGATTTTATCGATTAACTCATCTGGATTATCAATCATCAAATAATTAGATAGAACAATAAGATTTTGATAATTTTTCTTGGTTACGTGTAAATTCTTTAAATCATCAATATAATCTTTGTATAGTGGAAATTCTTCTAGACATTCTTCGTGAATAATAGCATCATTAAGTAGTTGAGAATTAAACCATGTAATAGACATTATAATAAATATAAAAAAATATTTATATCATTCAATTTTATAATAACTTCATATAGTTTGTATATGTATCAATATCAGGTATTTTTCCTTCTATTGCTGTAATTACAGATAATTCAGCTGATGCTAAATATACATTGCTATTCTTACCTAATCTATTTGGAAAATTTCTTGTTGAAGTAGAAAGCACATTTGCGTTATCTTCCACCCGAGCTTGATTACCCATACATAAAGAACAACCAGGAGATTCTAATTGAACATTTTTCTCTTTAAAAATATCATAATAATTATCATCTTTTAATTGTTGTTCTTCTAAATTCGTTGGTGGAGCCATCCATAATTTAGATTTTAATGGTTTATTTATTTTTTTTAATATATCTCCTGCTTTTTTAAAATGAGAGATATTAGTCATACAACTTCCTATAAATACTTCTTGAATTTCATTACCAGCAACTTCTGATAATAGCACGGCTTTATCTGGGTCATTTGGAGCACATAATATAGGTTCAGTAATCGTATTTAAATCTATCGTTAATGTTTCATAATATTCGGCATGTTCATCGGCTTTTAATAATTTTGGTGATTTTAACCAATCTTGTATTTTATCAATTCTCCTTTGTATTGAATTTTTATCTTGATATCCTTCTTTAATCATATAAGTTAATAAATTAATATTTTCACGTAAATAGTTAGATACTTGATTTGTAGATAATTCAATTGTACAACCTGACGATGACCTTTCTGCTGAAGCATCTGAAAATTCAAATGCTTCTAAACAATTTAAATGAGTAAGACCTTGTATTTCTAATATACGACCACTAAAAACATTAATTTTATTTTTTGTTTCAGTGTTCAATAAATTATTTTTAATGGCTACAAAAGGAATAGAATGAACTAAATCGCGATTAGTAATAAAAGGTTGTTTTTCTCCTACAAATTTAACCAAAACTGATTCGGGCATTTGTAGAGGCATGCTACCTGTAGCTGCTGCGAACGCCACTAATCCAGAACCAGCCGGAAAAGAAATTCCAATAGGAAATCTGGTATGTGAGTCTCCACCAGTTCCTACTGTATCAGGTAATATCATCCGATTTAACCAACTATGAATTATTCCATCACCTGGTTTTAATGAAATGCCTCCTAAATTGCTCATAAATTTAGGTAATGTTTTATGTGTAATAATATCTACTGGTTTAGGATATGCGGATGTGTGACAAAACGATTGCATTACTAAATCAGCAGAAAATCCCAAGCAAGCAAGACTTTTAAGTTCATCTCTTGTCATAGGGCCAGTGGTATCTTGTGAACCTACACTTGTTACAATAGGTTCACAGTATGTATTAGGTAAAATACCTTCTTTATGACACGCTTTACCAACTATTTTTTGTGCTAATGTATAATTTTGTTTATTATTGTTTTTAGATGTATTATTTAAAGAAATATAAGATTTATCTTTATGTAAAATCTCTCTAGCTCTTAATGATAACTTATTACCAATTAGTTTTTTTATACGTCCTCCTGCTCTGACATTTTCTAATAAATCAGAAGTTTTATAATCAAAATGTGTAATAATATTTTCATGATTATCTGTTATAATCTTTTCATAAGGCCATAAAATAATATCTTGTTCCATATACAATTTAGTTACATCTAATTCTATCGGTAAAGCACCACTATCTTCCATTGTATTAAAAAATATAGGAGCAATTTTGCCACCAAAACAAAAACCTCCTTTTTTTACATTGGGGACATAATCAATTGGATCACCAAAATGCCATATTAAACTATTGGTTGCGCTTTTCCTACTAGAACCAGTGCCTACTATATCCCCAACGAACGCGACTTTTTTTTGTTTTAATTTTTCTATTAATTTTATTGGACCTACCTCATATTCTATATCAGGCATAATATCATCACGAGGATATTTTAACATACTTTGTGCGTGTAAAGGTATATCTGGACGACTCCAAGCATCTTGTGCTGGTGATAAATCATCGGTATTAATCTCTTTATTTACTTTAAATATAGTTAAATTAATTTTATCTTTTAATGGTAAATTATTATAAAACCACATTTTTTCACTCCATGACTCTAAAACTTCTTTAGCATACACATTTCCATTTTTAAACTTTTCACCAATTATATTTACATGTTCAAATACTAATATTTGTTTTTTTAATTGATTAGCAGAATATTTTGCTAACTTTTCACAATCTAATAACTCTGTCAATACGGTAACATTATAGCCACCCTGCATAGTTCCTAAAATTTTAATAGCTTCTTTCTTGCTAATATTACAGTTGATATTATTGAAACATATATCTTTTAACAAATCAGCTTTTAATAATGTAGTTTCATCTACACCAGGAACTATTCTTGTTTTAAATTGTTCCATAAAAAAACTCTCATCATAATTATCATAACCTTTATATTTTAATATATTACATAACTCAGTTGTTTCTTTGATATTAAGAGGTAATGGAGGAATATGATGTTTTCTGTAGCGGTCTCCCACCGCACGCAATATTGTTCTTTTAAGTTTATTAGCTCTCTGTAACATATTAATTTAATTATAATATAATATTTAAATCAATATAAAATTATATGTTAAACATATAATTTCTTTATCTGCTAATGAATTAGATACTTCCAAACATAAGTTAAATTAGTTTATAGAAAAATATAAAAGATCAAATAAATAACTTAAATGGTGTTTACACATTATATTTAATATAATGGGTAAAAAAAATCGTAAAAAACAATTAGAACTCCCATTTGTAAGTATATGTACACCTACTTTTAATAGAAGGCCTTTTATTAATTCTCTCATCAAATGTTTTCAAAATCAACTATATCCAAAAAATAAACTAGAATGGATTATAGTGGATGATGGAACAGACAAAATAAAAGATTTAGTTGAACACATTGAACAGGTTAAATATATTGAATTACAAGAAAAAGTGACATTAGGAAAGAAAAGAAATATAATGCATGATCATTGTAAAGGTGATATAATTGTGTATATGGATGATGATGATTATTATCCACCAACAAGAGTAACACATGCTGTTGATAAATTAATGAAAAATCCAAAAATATTAGCAGCAGGTTCAAGTGAAATGTATATTTATTTTAAACATGTAGAAGAAATGTGGCAATTTGGACCTTATGGACCAAATCACGCTACTGCTGCTACGTTTGCGTTTAAAAAAGAATTACTTAGAATAACAAGATATGATGATTCAAAATCATTAGCAGAAGAAAGAGATTTCTTAAAACAATACACTATACCATTTATTCAATTAGATCCAAAACATACAATATTGGTTTTCTCTCATATACATAATACATTTGACAAAAAGCGACTTTTAGAAAATCCTGGAGCATGCGCAAAAAAAAGCGGTAAAACAATAGATTATTTTATAAAAGAAGATGATTTAAAGTATTGGTTTATACATGAAATTGAAAATTTATTATTTTCATATGAAGCTGGATTACCAAAATATAAACCTGATGTTTTAGCACAATTAAAAACTATGGAAATAAACTATAAAAAAAAATGTGAAAATATAAAGTTATTAAACTTGTCTGAGAATAACAAATAAATTAGTTAATAATAAGTAAAAATATTTAATGCGGTAAATAATTAATTATTTAGGAAAAAAAAAATTTTCTAATACTATTATATAATAGAATGGATAGAAGGTTGCCTGCTAATATTACGCGTAAATTTAGAAATATAGGTGAGAGTGCGCAGAGTATGGGTCGCGGTCTGAGTCGCGCCATTGTGAGCGCTCAGGATCGCATGAATAGCCGAGGCCGTGTGAATGGCTTGAAAAAGCGAAAAATGAGAAAAACTCGCCACAGAGGGGGTCTCAAAATGAAAAAAACTAGACGATTGAGAAAAAGCCGTCAGTTGAGAAGAGTTAAAAGAGGAGGAAGTAATCTTCTTAATAAATTTAATCCAGGAAAATATTTTTAAATACTTAATACGCTTGTATCATCATCCTCATCATCACTAGACGTAATATTTAGTTTAGTATATTTATCTAAATATCTATATATTCTGCTAATATCTAGCTTACATAGTTCATAATCTTGTACGTGTTTATATATTTTATCAACATTACCATATTTATCTCGTAAATATAAAAAATATGATAATGTGTCTTTTTTATCCATATTTAAATTTTGACATAAATTTTGAATAAAAATAGAATTATTATATTCAGTAGAATATTTTGTAAGTACTTTAGTAAATCTAGTTTCTGATGGATTAAATTTAGGAATTTTATCAAAAGATGAATGATAAATATTGTTATTATAAAATGTTTTAATTAAAGATGACATTTCATTAAATTGCCAAATTTGTTTTTGAAAAGTTATTCTATCTATGTAATCAGAAAAACATATATTATCTAAAATTTTATTGTATACATTAATAGCGGTACTATTATTAAAATGATGTAGTGTATCTATAATATTTTCGTGCCACATTAACCCAACTATTGTTCTATCAGTATCGTTCATAAGTAAATTATGTTGATTATAATGATATTTATTATTTAAAAGATTTTTAGTAATTTTTTTAGTATCTTCATTAAAGCTTTTTTCTTGAAAAACATTTAGAATAATTTCATTTTTAAGAAAATCAATATTTGATGTGTATATATCAAATATCATTTTTAATTTTCTTAAATCACCTTGTATAAAGTTAACAATAGATACAATAACATTATTATCTAATTTAGGCATTAAAGCATTAGATATTTTTAGAATAGCGGATTTTTTAGGTGTTTTTAGTTCAATAGAATAGCATACTTTCATTAACTCTTTTATTTTTTTATCAATATGATAATTGCCTATACAAATAATAGGATTTGAGGTAATTTCTTCTAATTTTTGTTTTTTTGTTTTTTTTGGTCTAATTAATTTAATTAATGAATTAATACCACCTTTATCTCCGCTATTCATACCATCTATTTCGTCCATAATAATTGCGATATTTTTCTTTTTACCATAAAATAATGACATAATATTGATATCTGGCATATTATGTTTTGTTATATTTTCAATAACAGGTTTATTTCTTATATCACCAGCGTCAAATACTATAATATCATAATCTAATTCATTTAATATAGACTTTATAAAATAAGTTTTTCCAGTACCTGGATTACCATATAAATAAATACCACGTTTAACTAATAAATTATTTTTATTTTTTTGAAAATCAATTAATATAGTTTTAATTCTCTCTTTTAATTCATCTCTATCTAATATATAATCTATATTTATTGAATCCATCTATTGTTATTATTATTATTTTTCTTTTTATGTAAATTTTTACTCAAACCTTTATCTTTATAATATTCTATTATAAAAGTTCTTATCATAGGGTTATTCATTTGAAATGTTAGATCTAATATATAACTAATATAATGAGGATAAACTACATTTTTATATATTTTTTTTGATAATTTAATCCATTGTTTATAATTTTCATCAAGTAAACATGTAAATATAAATAAATAATTATTAGAAATTATATTTTTAATATAATTATTATAATTGTGACATAGTAAATAATGATATTTTTTGTAATAATTTTTATTTAATAATATTTTTTTTTCATTAGATACATAACTATAAATTATATTTAATATAACTTCAGGTAAGGAGTATAATAACATTTTATATTAATGTTATTATAAAATGTTATAATAAAATATTATTAAATAAAATATTATTAAATAAAATATTATTATATATCGTTTTACGATTTACATAGATCATTATTATTTGTTATACCATCCCATGTTAGATCACATGCTTTTGCCCATTTGTTTTTTAAACATTTACCATCAGCACCAGTCCAGGCATCATTATTAAAATCCATTCTATTACTACATGAATCTTTTCCTAAATTTTTAACATTAAGACAAACTCCATCCATATCAACCCAGTAATCAGGACAATCAGCAACAATTGGTGGAAATTCTTGATTATACTTTCTGCCGTATAATGCAATGCCAAAAGCTAACAATGTTAAAACTAATAAAATAAAAGTAATAATAATTACATTTTTTTGAAATGACATTATAAATTAAATACATATAATTTTTTCTTTTCATTAATTATAATGAATATCAATGGTCGAGTAAATATTATACAACCAGATCATAATGCTCAATTCGCATTATGGGATAAAATAGCATGTGATTCAAAATCAACTGAATATAGAGATGCATTAAAAGGTAACTGGCAAGATTCAAAGTTATCTTTAGTTTTTTTTAGTGCCGAAAATATACAATTATTACAAAATGGTATTAGAGCAGGAGTCTATAAAATGTCAAAAGGACAATATGTTATAGGTCCTCAATGTACTGAAACTTTAAAAATAATAATGAGAAGCACATTTTTATCTTATTCTGCTAATAAAGATACTGAAATACAAGGACAAATTTTGGCATTAAATAAAATAGTTTTAGACTATTGTGTAAAACAAGTTTATGGTGAAGCAAAAGGTTATCTTAAATATTTAGAGGATGCTAGTACATTATGTCTTAATAATATGCCACGACCACTTCAAGTTGATGTAAATGATAAAACATTATCAGAAAAAATATGGTTTTAGATTTAATACTTAGATTTAATACTTAGATTTAATACTTAGATTTAATACTTAGATTTAATTTCAATTTCAATTATTATCATCTATTTAAAATATGCATATATATCTTTGTAAATGCTATAATTGAAATAAGTACTACACCAGTAACAAATCCTATTGAATCTCCTGAATTATTAATTGCAGAAAAAATAGTTATAATAATACCTACAAGACTAATAATATGAGAATGATCAGACATAACTCTTTTAACATCATCTCTACATTTAAATATTGGCTCAAATAAAATTGCTAAGTAATATAATGGTTGAATATATGAGTTAATTGTAGCAGCAATTAAAGGAACAACAAATATACCTAATGTATAAAATAATCCAGGTAAAAAAAATATCCATAACATCCAAAGATGGGCCAAGTGTAAATAAGCCCAATCTATAAAAGTATTAAAAGCTCCTACTATTGTCATAATAGGAGCTAACCAATACATACTAAAAAAAATAAATATTAAAAGTATCCCCATTCCTGCAAAAATAGCATTTGATTTATAAGTAATTTTTTCTTTATCAATTTCACCAACTAAATCCAATAATAGTTTTTGAAATAAACGCATATATATATATGATTCTGAAGTCATTCTTATACCCCACTTCCAAAGAGTCGCTTTACTCCAAGTATCGCTCATATTTGTTGATGAATCCCATGCATTACCATTACTTTCTACTCTCTTACACTCATATTCAATAAATGTCTTCATATACTGTTTATTATAGGGAAAAGTAACTTTAGTTAAATCAAAGAAGTGTTTAATTTCACCATTGGATTGTCCTGATTTGTCATAATATGGAGGATGAAATATTGATGTGCCATCTTTATTTGACTTATATAAGTCACGTCGTGTATTTACAATAAATCCAGCACTTATACAAAATAATATTATTGCTTGAATCATACTGCTAAGTATAGTAGTTATAAATCTGCGATAATTAGGTGTATTACTAGTATTATCAGATGAATTTGTAGAATTTACTTTATCTTCAATATAATCTTTATCTGAATTAGTATAATCACTCATAATATATATACAAAGTATAAAATATTCATTTTATAAACAGTTTAAAATTAATTATACAAAGAAGTAGTATACATGAATAAGATAGATCTAACTCCACAATTAGATTATAATAATGTATTAATTAAACCTAAACCGTCATTATTAAGTTCTAGAAGTGAAGTAAATATTGAAAGAACTTTCGTATTTAACGTAAATAAAGATAATGCTAAAGAAAAAAGTGTTTTTTGGACAGGAGTTCCATTAATATCTGCTAACATGGATACTACTGGTACTTTTGAAATATATAATGTTTTATCAAAATATAACATTATTACCGCATTACATAAGTTTTATGATGTTAAAGACTATATTAAATACAGTAATAATATGAATCCAGATTTATTTATGGTTTCATGTGGAATTAATGATTTTGAAAAATTATGCGATATTCTAACTCATATAGAATGTAATTGGATATGTATAGATATAGCTAATGGGTATATAAAATCGTTAGTAGATTATTGTAAAAAAGTAAGAGCTAAATTTCCATTAAAAAAAATAGTAGCTGGTAATGTTGCTAGTAAAGAGAAAGTAGAAGAGTTAATTATCCAAGGAGGTGTAGATGTAGTAAAAATAGGTATTGGACCAGGTAGTGCTTGTACAACTAGAATAAAAACTGGAGTAGGGGTACCGCAATTATCTGCTGTAATAGAATGTGCAAATGCTGCTCATAGAGTTGGAGGAAAAATAATTGCTGATGGTGGAATAACTTGTCCAGGTGATGTAAGTAAAGCATTTGGTGGTGGAGCCGATTTTGTTATGATAGGGGGACAATTTGCTGGTTGCGATGAAGGTCCAGGCGAAATAGTAAAAAAGGATGGAAAGAATTTTAAAAAATTTCACGGAATGAGTTCAAAAAAAGCAATGGAAATACATTATGGTTCAATGGATAATTATAGAACATCAGAAGGACGTGAAATATTAGTACCTTATAGAGGTAATTTAGATGAAATAGTTCAAGATTATTTAGGTGGTATAAGAAGTACTTGTACTTATATAGGAGCTAATAAATTAGAAGATATGGAAAAATGTACTACATTTGGTCTAGCTAATCAACAATTTAATACATGTTTATTAAATAATATTAGTAATTAATATATATGTTAAATATTGTAAAATTATTAATATGTGGAATGGCGATAATTTTGACAATTTTATTAATTATAGGAATATTAAAGTATAGTATAAAGTATAGTATAAAAGATAGTATAAAAGATAGTATAAAAGATAGTATAAAAGATAATAATATTGACGATAAAGATATATCTTATAAGACATGTCCTTATGAGTGTTTAAATAATAGTTCTTCATTATCTACATGTTGTAGTTATGATTCTGAATATATAGGATGTGGTATATCTGAATTAAAAATAAATTGTGATGGAACATTAAATCCAAAATGGAATGACGATAATATTTTAAATGATAAAAATATTAGTAAAAATATAAGTAAAAATATAAGTAAAAATATAAATTCCTTACCTTATATAGATCCAGATAAACTTATTGAGGATAGTACAACAGATATTAAACCTGAATGTTGCGGTGATATTAATTATCAATATTATATGATAAGTGATAATCCGTCAGGTAATAATTTAAATGAAATAGCGAATTCAGGAGGAATTATTTCAAATAAATTACATAATGGAGTTAATAATGTTATTGTAAATAAATAATTATATCCAACATGTTATTCTTACTATAATTATGGTGTTATAATAAGTAATTTTCATATATATATATATATATATATATATATATATGCG
>CESB01107680.1_pt1 | contig 10272 bp, 8 predicted proteins | sample 531071 | NCBI WGS metagenome assembly CESB01 (sample SAMEA2621259, study PRJEB7988) | marine metagenome | biome: marine biome (ENVO:00000447); feature: surface water layer (ENVO:00002042); material: "saline water (ENVO:00002010), including plankton (ENVO:xxxxxxxx)" | depth 5 m | reverse complement strand
CTAGTTGGAGATTCAGCGTCTAATGTCATGGCAGGTAATGAAACAACTGTTCCAATTACTTTGGATCATATGATTTATCATGCTCAGTGTGTCATTAATGGAGTAGACAGAGCATTAGTGGTTGTTGATATGCCGTTTGGAACTTATCAAGGTGATTCCAAGACTGCTCTTGATTCAGCAATACGTATCATGAAGGAATCTGGAGGACATGCTGTCAAATTAGAGGGTGGCTCAGAAATCATTGAATCTGTAGTTAGAATACAGCAAGCCGGTATCCCTGTAATGGGTCATCTTGGATTGACGCCTCAGTCAATTTATAAATTTGGAACATATAGTGTTAGAGCAAAGGAACAAGATGAGGCTACAAAATTACTTGAAGATGCCAAGGCCTTAGAGGATGCCGGATGTTTTTCTATAGTTTTTGAAAAGATACCTGCGGAACTGGCTAAGAAAGTCAGCGAACAACTAACAATTCCAACGATTGGAATTGGCGCAGGAGTAGATTGTGACGGCCAAGTTTTGGTTTTACATGATATGTTAGGGATTACAAAAGATTTCAGCCCCAGATTTCTGAGAAGATACGCCGATTTAGGAAAAATAATTGATAGTTCTGTAAAGCAGTACATCGAAGATGTTCGTAGTAAAGAGTTTCCTAACGCGGATGAGGGGTACTAATTTTTACAGTTCATCTCTACAAAACTTCAAGGACAACCGCCTTTGATGTAAGTTTGCTATGAGTGAACTTTGGGTTGAGCGTCACCGCCCGCGAACAGTGGTTGACATCAAAGGGCAACGTGCAGTTGTTGAAAGACTCAAAGCGTATGCTGAGAAATGTACATTTCCACATTTATTGTTTGCAGGCCCTCCAGGAACTGGTAAGACCACTGCTGCAATAGCACTAGCCAGGGATGTTTTTGGTGAAGGCTATAGGACAAATATGTTAGAAATGAATGCTAGTGATGAAAGGAAATTAGAGTCTATTAGAACTAAAGTGAAGTCATTCGCTCGTACTGCTCCAGTACCTGGTACTACTTTCAAAGTAATTTTTCTTGATGAGGCCGATGCATTAACTCCTGATGCTCAAGGTGCGCTTAGGAGAATTATGGAACAATATGCGGAAACATGTAGGTTTATTCTATCATGTAATTATTCTTCTAAAATTATTGAACCGATACAGTCAAGATGTGCTGTATTCCGATTTCGTCCTTTACCCGAAGATCAAGTTAGAGAAATGATTGTTAATGTTGCTAGAGATGAGAAAATTGAACTTCATTCAGAGGCAGCGGACGCAATTGTTCATGTGTCCTTAGGTGACTTAAGGAAAGCTATTACTTCATTACAGGTTGCTGCATCTTTAGATAGTAACGTTACTAGAGAATTAATTTATGAAACTACTGCGACCGCTCCACCAGAAGAATTACATGGATACTTTCTTGCTTGTCAACAAGATGGCTTCCAACCAGCTAGAAGGAGACTTAGAGAATTATTAGATAGGTTTGGATTAGCAGGGACTGATTTAGTAAATCAACTCCATCGTGAGTTAGGAAGCGTAACATTTTTTGATGAAAGTCAGAAACTAAGGGTTACTGAGGTAATGGCTGAAACAGATTTTAGAATGGTAGAGGGTGGAGGTGAGTCTCTACAACTAGATGCTATGACTGCGATGATTTGTTCTCGAATTAAAGAACTTTAGTTTGAGCAATTGTAATCTTATATTCTAATTCAGTCGTATTTACCCAAGGAGAACCATCTTCTGTCATTGTGATTACAATAGTATACTCTCCAGGGTCTAGAGTACCTAAGTCCCAAGCCAATCCTACATCGCTTGAATGAGGGCTCACTCTATTCCCTCTTGTCCAATTATTAATCGAGTCAAACATCTCTATTTCTTCTACATGTGAGATGGCAGTTCCATTTGCTAATTCTTCAATCATCTCTCCTCTGTAGAATATTGCTGCATTTATGTTTACAGAATCCGCATCTACATTATCTCTTACAGCCATACCCATGACTACATCAACCGTATCTTGATTCAAATTTATAGTATAAACTCCATTTTTCCATGATGTTTCTTCAATACCTTCCGTTTCTTCAATATCAATTCCTCCTGCGAGAGTTGGAGGCGCTATATCTGCAAGTGGTGGATTTGAAACGATAAATGAAAAAGCGAGCCAAGTGAAGATAAATAAGAAGACGGCTCTGAACCAATTTCCATTAGTGTATAATTCACTGTACTTACTAGGAATAATAATTTTATGAATAGGTATTATAGTCGCGCACAATAATAAAGGTAAAAGATATAATATGGCTCCAGGTTCATCCATTTCAGGCATCAACAGATATCTTACAGCCAATGCAACTATTGCGCCATAAATGATTACAAGCCACATCGAATAAGCGTCAGCAACTTCTTTTACTGCATGAGCCGCAGGATCAAAATCTTCAATCTTTTTTGGCGTATTCTTACTGTCTTTCTTGTCTCCACCAGACTTGCGCCTACGGTCATTGTAAGCGTTAGCACGTAGGGCTGTATCAACGTCGACCACGTCCTTGCGACAACGAACTACTCATCAAGTGTACTGATGTAACAAGTTCCAAAAAATACTCATTTGTTGGACGGTTATACTCAAATGGTGGTTGTCACTCGACAGACTCACTGCCGGGGTGGCGTAGTTGGTAGCGCGTCGGACTCATAGGGTAATTTTTGATAGAAATATGATTTTTGTTGAAACTAGTCATGAGCGCAACAGCCTGCTTTGAGTGTCTGAGACATCCGAAGGTCGCGGGTTCAAGTCCCGCTCCCGGCACCATCATATTAACTAACTACAATCGCCTTCACAAGCATCATAGATTTCTCCATCTAATATAAATCGGAAAGCAATCTCAGCTGGTTCAGATGGATACCAGAGGTAACCATGTGCATCATTACCAGGGCCAAAGATATTTTCTTCTGGTGCGGTGAAATTACCATCGAAATAAACTGCAATTGATGCTGAATTATCACCTTCAGTCCATATTGAAGTTTCTAATGGATGATACACAGAACTTTCCATTATTACCGCTCCAGAACTTCTAATCATTCTATCTGCGGATAAGATAGGTACTACCTGATCACCCATTGAGTTCAAAGAAACATATTGGTTTTCATATAATCCTGAATAACCTCCGTTAAGATACGCAGAATATGCGTCTGGATCTACTACGTCCCAAAGTTGCTGAATAACTGCAGACATAATAACTGCTCTATCCATTTGATTTTCGTATGATATGTCTAAAGAAAATGCATAGTATAATCCTTGAACTGCACCAGATCTTTCCGCAATTAATGTGTAAGGACCTCCTCCTGCAAATAATGCACCTCGGTTAATATCTGGAGACAGTGACATGACAGGAATCCCAACTATTCCGCCTAGAGAATATCCTCCCCAATGTATCTCATCAGTATTTATTATCTTCAAATCATCCTCATAAAACTCCGTTAAATTAGAACAAGCATCGGAGAATGTTCTTGCCATAACCACATGATTAATCATCCCCTGCTCCAAACTCGCAGAGTGATGGCTGAAGTAATTAGGGTCTAATAATGCAAATGAAATAGGGTCATAATCTACATTAGAAAATCCTGTAATGTCTGTAGTTAACATTGCAGTTTGGTATGTATATGCCCACCCTCTAGGGCCTCCGTCCGCCAATCCTAAGAATCCATGACCCCATATGGTGATTGGCATATCATTAGTTTCATTTTTTATATTAGGTATTGTCATAATGAAAGGTACCTCTCTATTTTCAACAAACACCGGCATACGATTTTCATCTCTATTAATCAATGTAGGCGTATATTCGGATAATGTGTACTGTGGAGTTGTAAATGTTCCAGTAATTCTTCTAAGTGTCAGATTATCTTCTCCATAATTGTCATCTACTGAGTCAATGGTACATCCGATACCTCCTCCTATTCTATCTAATGCATCATCTCTCATTTGGATAATGGGGCCTAAAGCAGAATCTGCAGAGTTTGTAGTAAAACTCCAAATAGCTTGTATCTCTGATTTAATTACATCTTTCTCTAGTACGAAATAGTCAATTAAATTATTAATATCATTCCTTCGATTTTCAATGTCTATTGAGTCTGTAGTATCTTCATTAATTATCGCATTAAGTGCTTCTGATGGTTGAATTAATTGTCCTGATATATCCATTAAGCCATGTACTAGGACGCCATATTCAGTGTTAAAATTTAGATGTTTTACAGTTCTAATATGGAGGATTACAGCCTCTCCATCTTCCGCTCTCGCATCCAATTCAACCCAGTGTTCTACAAGATCTCCATTTTCTAGATTGACCAATAATGTTTGATGGCCAATGTTGATACTTGGTAAAATATTATTCTGATTAGAGATATTGAATAATTCTGGAGTTGATGAAAAAGCAGTCATAATTTGAGTTGATGTACTAAAACCATCCATTTGATTGATTAGTGGTATTTCAATTGTAGACTTAGAACCAGAACCTGGTAAACTTGCAGGCAAATAATTTATTCTTTTACCAGTAACTTTCGTTTCATCATCTACCAAAAATGCATCAGATGGGAATGGCAACATACAGTGTATTGGATTGATATTGTCACAACCATCTGAATGAGGAATCATCACTAACTGCTCTTCGGGTTCGAAGCAACTATCATTCAGTTCACAGTCAGGTAATGGGATATCATTATTTTCATCATTTATGTTTTCATTTTCAACAGAATCAGTCGATGCTCCGGTACAACCAGAAAGTACCATCGAAAACACAGTCAGTATCGCTAATATTGCTTTTATTGAAAACCTCATCGTTCTGTCGAATTGATTCCAGTGTAAAACTATTCTCTCACAGGTCGGTCAGTATTTTATGGAAATGATGTACTCCTTTTTCTTTGGATGGAGAGTATCTGCCTCTATCATAAGAATTAGACGAAACACCTCTTTGAGTGGCTTCAACAATATCTTGATCCTCCAATTCTACTTTGTCTAAATCGCCTCCAGCACCTTTACCTAACAAACTCTTATTACCCACAAATCCATGGTAGATAATCTGGGTTTTATTGACAGAGATAGGATTAACAATATTCACAGATAATCCCCAGGGGTAGAAGTTCAACATAAGTCCAGGAAATATCCAGTAATAATAAGCCGCAATATTTTCTCCAAAATCAGGCGATGATTCAGGTAAATCAAAGCATTCTTCACCCTCATTTGCTATTCCAATTTGTAAAACTCCCCCCTCAAATAATTCTGTCTTGTAAGAGTTGTAATCTAGAAGTTCATTTAAGTCACTATGAACGAATGGAATATGAAAACCTTCCAAATAGTTATCCACATATAGTGCCCAATTTGCTTTGATTTCATAGTCCCTATACCTTGATTTATCGTGGCTAAATTTTTCTAATTTAATCCAACCTAGCCTCCGATCTAATTCCTTACAAACCGAATCAAAGAATCTATCGCCTCCAACAAAATATAATCCGTTCCATTCCCTAACCTGAAATTCTTTTAGATTATCTTTTTCGCTTGGGAAACCTTCAACGTTCTCAAATTCTGGCATATTTTTCATACAACCATCTAATCCAAATGTTCGTCCATGATATCCGCATTTGAGAGTTCTTGATTCACATGGACTAGTTGCAATCAGCATTCCTCTGTGAGTACAAACATTTGATAAACATCGTATCTTATCACTTTTAGTTAAAATTAATGATTCATTCATTATATTTTCTAATTGAGGTAAAGGAATAATATCATATTTATCCAGTTGACTAACATGTGCAGAAAAATGAAATGATTTGGAAAATGTAGAAATTATTTCCTCAAATACAGAACTTTCTGTATAATATCTAGACGGCAAAGTATGAGCCTTTTTGATATCTTGATGAATCAATGGTGGGTCATCCATCAAATCGACTCGAATCAATTCCTATTCAGTAGTTTTCATTTGACATTGTCACTTTTGCTCTCCAGTTAACGAATGCAAAAGAAGGTATTGACCATAATACAATAGACCCAATCCATGCTATAATGGAACCAACAAATAAACCATATTCAATTAATGACCACATTGCTATAATTGAATACATTGCAACGGAGGCACCCCCAATCATCATTGGTCCAGCCGCACCGAGAGGAACCGAAGGCCCTTGAGCTAACCATAGCGCAATCATACTTGTCAAAAATATCGCGGGAAATACTGACGCTAATCCTGCCAATAGAGGCATTCCTAAACTAGAAATTAATACTGCAACTCCAATTGCTATTGAGGCGACAAAACCTCTAGCTGCAAGTATTTTTTTACTAACTGAATTACTCCCTTTAGGTGCTGGTTTTAGATTCCAACACATCACTATTCCAAGCGTCGCAACCAATAAAAGTCCAAAAATTGATATTTCTTTAGGAGAATAATTATTGTTCATGGCTTTATCGATCATCTTAATTGAAAATAATCCCACTCCTGCCCATACAATCAAAGAGATTATACTTGTGAAAAATAAGCTATTTCTTTGACTCCATGTTTTTGGTAATTTTTCAGGTAGAAGAGCCCATACACTTAGAAAAATTGCATTTATCAACATCCCTGAAGGAACTATTGCCAGGCTAATTATTAGTGCATCATCCCCTCCTTCTGATGCCATTCCAATTGATGCAGGAATAATTGTGGTAGGAATTGTACCTAAGATTCCTCCAACAACTCCCCCATATTTCTCTATAAGAACAGTTACAGTAGTTGCCACAATTCCAGCCATCAAGGCAGCTAATAATACGGTCTGCCCTTCCATGTTGATTCCTACAGGTAACCACCGATGATGCCTTCATTTGAGTTCTTCGAGGCGTGTGTTTGATGTGGTGCCAGCATTTCAGACGTATCATGGTGGATTGGCCAGAGGCAGGAACTCCGGTTCGTTTAGTGGTCAAGACTTGGTCTGGGGAGACAACTCATGAAGGGCTTTCTTTACCTCCAGCAGGTCCTAAATTAATTACAATGAAATTAGTAAATGGTTACAATATCTCATATCCTGAATCAGTAATACAGAATATAGAAATTCTTGATTCTGTCCCAATTGAAGAAGAGGAGAATATTCAGCCAATACCTCAAGATGAATCTTTACCCCTTGTTCACCTAATACATACTGGAGGAACTATCGCATCAAAGGTTGACTACAAGACCGGAGCAGTATCTGCACGTTTTGAGCCAGATGAGTTATTGGATGCAGTTCCAGAATTACGTTCTATTGCTCGGATCAATGCAGTTAAAATAGGAAATATGTGGTCAGATGATATTCGTCCAAGACATTGGAATAGGATGTTACAAGCAACTCATGAGGCATTTTCAGAGGGAGCCGCTGGCGTTGTTATAACTCATGGAACCGATACTCTACATTTCACTGCTGCAGCAATTTCTTATGGCTGGGCTGGCCAAGGTGGAAGACCTCCGGGAAGAATAGCAATTACCGGATCTCAGAGATCTCCTGATCGAGGCTCTTCTGATGCTGCAGAGAACCTAATTGCCGCTGTACATTGGGCAGCTCATGGTCCATCACCTACTGGAGAGAGAGATTCAGCAGTTGTAGTACTTCATGCAGACTCATCAGATGGATGTTGTGCAGTACTTCCCGGATGTGCATCTAGAAAATATCACTCTTCTAGAAGAGGAGCATTTAAGTCAATTAATCAAGATCCAATTGCTAACATCTATGTCGATAAAAAGGGTGCAAGAATAGAATTTAATGAATCTCATTTGCATGAGGCTAGAATTGAGTCAGAATCTCCAATTTATTTTGATGAATCTATTCGAATTGCTGAATTTTCATCAGGACCACATTTACATTCAGATTTGGTTCAAGCGGCAATAGACTCAAATTATGATGCACTATATTTTCATGGAACGGGACTTGGGCACTTACCAATCCAAGATCCTGAAAATGACAGTCCTGAAAATATTAAGTTAAAGTTGACTATTGAGGATTATTGTAAATCAGGTGGAATTGCGGTTCTCACAACTCAGACTATACATGGGCCAGTTCATCTAGATGTTTATTCTAAAGGCAGAGATCAACAGAATATTGGGATGATAGGGCATGGATCATTGTGCCCTCCTAGTTCTGGTTTAGTGAAACTCCATCACATCCTTTCTGTAGAAAAAAGTAAAGAATTCGTAGAATCTTCATGGGCATCAGACTTATGTGGAGAAAATCCATTTGATTCTCATTCTTGATAGTCTTCATCCGACTCTCTCAATAACCGCCTGTTAGTTGGACATGTTATGGCCAAGGCCTCGCCGAGTGATAATCTCGATATTTTGCGCCAAATCGCAAATAATCCTGGCGATAGAATATCTGTTCAAAATTTAAGAAAATCTGGTCGAATGACTGCAAGAGAGAGAATAGGTGCATTACTTGATGCCGAATCATTCGTCGAAATTGATGCATTTATCCAGCATCGTTCTGGAGATCATAATTTACATTTACATCGACCATTGGGCGATGGAGTTGTCGCTGGTCATGGTATGCTCGATGGAAGAAGAATAGTTTGTTTCGCACAAGATTATTCTATTTTTGAGGGTACAATGGGTGAAATGCATGCAAAGAAAATCTCCAAAATAGTTGAGTTTGCTGAAAAATCAATGCTACCAGTAATCGGTATTTGGGATGGAGATGGTCAACGTGCACATGAAGGAGTTTCATCTCTAGGAGCTACAGGTGAACTACTGGATATCTTTGCAGCATGTTCTGGTCGAATACCAATCATTTCTCTAGTTCTTGGAACTGTATCTGGTGTTAGTGCATTAGCAGCCGGTCTTTCTGATTTTGTTATTCTTGGATCAGAACATGGTCAAATGTTTATGCGTAGTCCATATTTTATTCCAGAAGTAGTAAACGGCGAAATAGATGAAGAAACATTAGGTGGTGCAGAATCTCATTCTAGTCGTAGTGGTATTGCCTGCTTAGTTGCAGACGATGAACATGACGCAATCAACCTCGCTGCAGAAATACTCGGATATTTGCCTGATCATACGCTTGCAGAACCACTTAATCTTAAATCAGGAGATAAATGGGATAGGACTTGCAAAAAACTAGAAGATATTGTCCCATCAGACTCTAACAAACCATATGATATGTCTGAAGTGGTCAACGAGATAGTCGATGATGGAAGGTTCATGGAACTATTTCCTTCCTATGCAGAAAATATTCTGATTGGTTTCGCTCGTTTAGATGGACAACCTATTGGCATAGTTGCTAACCAACCGAAAGTACTGGCTGGATGTTTAGATATTGATTCATCTGTAAAAGCTGCTAGGTTTATTCGTACTTGTGATATTTTCAATATTCCAGTAGTCACTTTTGTTGATGTCCCCGGTTTCCTTCCCGGAACTGTTCAGGAGTGGGGTGGAATAATCAGACATGGTGCTAAGATGCTATACGCATATGCCGAAGCCACAATTCCAAAATTAACAGTTGTAACTCGTAAGGCATATGGCGGAGCTTATCTTGCTATGTCTTGTAAACATCTAGGTTCTGATTACAATATTTCATGGCCCTCCGGAGAATTGGCAGTGATGGGTGCAGATGGTGCTGTGAATATCATTCATCGTCGTGAACTTGAATTATCTTCAGATAAAGATCAGACACATTCTGAATTAGTTTCTGAGTATCAAGATAAGTTCGGAGACCCATATGTTGCGGCTAAAAATGGTTGGTTAGATGACGTAATTGAGCCTTCAGAAACTAGGAAAAAATTAATCCAAGCTTTGAGACCACTCAAATCTAAGAGAGAATGGGTCCCTCCAAAGAAGCATGGTAACATACCATTGTAAATATGTAAAAAGGTGTAAATATGGGTATTTTTGGTTATCTCAAAGGCATGATAGCACTCACAATCCTTGCTTTTATAGGGTACATAAATCTTTATGCCTACAACTTCACAGGCGAGGCAACTGCTGAAAATCATGGAAGCTTGGATTCCCTCTTTCTATGGTCTATGACAGCGACTACTTTCCTATTTTCTGTCCTCGTTGTTGGTTTATTTCTGTCTTATCGGTCCCTCAAAAAGGAAAATAAACGCCTGAAGTCCAAGTTAGAAAGTCAAGGAGACTAACGCCTTTCTTCAAGCAATTCCAGTAATTCTACCAACGAAGGTAACTTTTCAATTTTATTGGGAGAAAAGAGTTTTTTCCAGGCTTCGAGATGCTGTGCAGCAACCATGATTACAGCAAAATCATCAATCTTCCAATCTTCATCGTAAG
>CESB01145483.1_pt1 | contig 10367 bp, 10 predicted proteins | sample 531071 | NCBI WGS metagenome assembly CESB01 (sample SAMEA2621259, study PRJEB7988) | marine metagenome | biome: marine biome (ENVO:00000447); feature: surface water layer (ENVO:00002042); material: "saline water (ENVO:00002010), including plankton (ENVO:xxxxxxxx)" | depth 5 m | reverse complement strand
ATAATATAATATTATATGTAATTATATTACTAAATTATATATAAATGTCTATTAATTTAATTATGGTTAAGTATATATTAAACATCTACAACTTTTAAAGATTTTAAGATTAGCCTTTCCTTGTCTATAATACCCTGATTGAGGAAATAATCCAGTTTTCTTAGGTCCACCGCCTTGATTATGAGCAGTGAGTTTAGGAACATTGCGTGATACACGTTTGCCACTCATATAGCCAATAGTCATTATATATAAGTGATATAAAAGATAATTATAAAGATAATTATATGTGTGATAATTATAAATCAATAAATGAAGATGATGTTCATGTAACAGATGAAGGATTGGTTTTTAATCCTTTTAATCCAAATAATAAAGAGATTACATTGAATGACGTTCAATCTATTCTAAAAAAATATGGATTATCAGGAGAGGTATACAATATAGAGCTATATAAAAGAGCTTTTATACATAAAAGCTATACAAAAAGACCTATTCTTGAAAATGATAATCAAAATATTACAATTGTAGATAAACCAGCAAATTGTTTGTGTTTAAAACAAAAATCAAATGAAAGATTAGAATTTTTAGGTGATGGAATATTAGAAGCAATAACAAAATATTATTTATATAGAAGATTTCCTAAAGAAAACGAAGGTTTTATGACAGAAAAAAAAATAGCATTAGTTAAAAATGAATCAATAGGGAAATTAGCATATGAGATGAAATTAAACAATTGGTTAGTGATATCTAAACATGCTGAAGAAAAAAAAACCCGAACCAATTTAAAAAAATTAGGGTGTTTATTTGAAGCATTTTTGGGTGCATTATTTTTAGATCATAATAAAATACAAGTTAAAGATGAAAAAAAATGGTTTGAAAATGTATTTGTTACAGGTCCTGGATTTCAAGCAGCACAAATATTTGTAGAAAAAATATATGAAAAGCATGTAAATTGGATAGAGTTAATAAAAAATGATGATAATTATAAAAATATATTTCAGGTAAAAATTCAGAAACAATTTAAAACTACACCGGCTTATCTTGAGATAGATTATGATATAGATACAGGATATCATATGGGTGTATATTTATGTATAGGTCAAGCAATACATGAAGTTAAATTAAATGATGCTATTCCATTTAGCGAATATGGTTCTTTTGAGACTATACAAAAATTATATGAAAAAATAGGAAAGATGTTTGTATTTATGGGCGAAGGTACTCATAAAATCAAAAAAAAAGCAGAACAATTGGCGTGTGAAATAGCATTAAGTAATTTAGACGATAATTAATTATGTATTAATTAATAATTTTAATATATAATAAATTTATATAATGAATTCTACATCATCATTGATAGAAAGATTAAAAAATAAACCAAAACCTAAATCTAAAAGCCAAATTGTAGTTGGTATCAAAGGTGCGAGAAAAGAAGACGTAATTTTAAAAACAAAAGTAACTGATTTACGTGAACAAGGTATTATACCAGATAGAAAAGATATTTTAAATAAATATAAACTAGAAAAGGGATTAGTAAGAAACCTAGGTGAACAAAAAGAAGAGTCTGTTTCACAGAGACCAATTCTTGAGACTAAGGAAGAATTATCAAATGTTTCTTCTAAACCTCGCAAGTTATCTGGTAAAAAACCTAAAAAACTGAAAGGAAAGCTTAAAATAGTAGGTATTAGCAAAGGTACTATATCTTCACCTACACCTGTAGCTTTATATGAGAAAAAACGAATAACTAAAAAACCAAATTTAAGCGTAATAGATGAAAATATACCTGATGGACAGGTGATAGAAGGAGTATTAATTGATCCAAATAAAATACCTAAAGAACAACAAAAAGTTATAATACGTGCGTCATCGTATTATTTAAATAATCGTGAAATATTTTTAAATTTTATAAATTCATTGTTTTCTAGTTATCGTGATGATTTATTAGATGATGCGTCAAATGTAAGTTGTGAATCGAGAAAAGATAATGGTGATTTTACATTGTTAACACATCAACGTATAGTGAGAGATTATTTAAATTTATATACACCTTATAGAGGGTTATTATTATATCATGGTTTAGGTTCAGGAAAAACGTGTTCAGCAATAGCTATTGCTGAAGGATTAAAAACATCAAAAAATGTAATAGTAATGACTCCTGCGTCATTGAGACGTAATTTTATTGAAGAACTAAAAAAATGTGGAGATAGTTTATATAAAAAAAATCAATATTGGGAATTTGTTCCTATAACAAATGAAACAATGGCTTTAACATTGGAGTTATCTAGAATTCTCTCTTTATCAAAAGATTGGATAGAAAATAATAGAGGAGTTTGGTTAGTTGATATTAGAAAACAAACTAATTATGAGTCTTTATCTGCGGATGATAAAGTTAATTTAGATTTACAATTAAATGAAATGATACGTGATAAATATCAATTTATCAATTATAATGGTTTGCGCAATGATCATTTAGATAAATTAACGCATAATGGTGATATAAATCCGTTTGATAACAAAATAATAGTTATAGACGAAGCCCATAATTTTGTTAGTAGAATAGTAAATAAAATAGGAAAATCAGATGCGTTAAGCCAAAGATTATATGAATATTTGATGATGGCTGAAAATTGTAGAATAGTATTGTTAACAGGGACACCTATTATTAACTATCCTAATGAGATAGGTATAATGTTTAATATTCTTAGGGGCTATATTAAAACATATACGTTACCAGTGAATGTTAAAACGGGTAAAAAAGTTGATGTTGAATCAATAGAACGTATAATAAAATCGCATGGTAGTATTGATAATGTAATAGATTACGTTAAATATACTGCGTCATCTAAATTATTAACGTTTACAAGAAATCCCTTTGGTTTTTCGAATGTTAAAATAAATGGTAAATATGATGGTGTAACACAAGAAATTGACGAAAGAGGTAATATAAGTGATGATGTTTTAATTAATATTCTCTCTGATGTATTAGAGAATGCTGGTATATCTATTATAAAGTCAGGGATAAAAATAGATAATTATAAAGCTTTACCAGATAAGTTAGATGATTTTAAAAATATGTTTATAGCAGCTAATTCAGGTGAGATAAAAAATAAAGATTTATTTCAAAGAAGAATAATAGGTTTAACTTCTTATTTTAAAAGCGCCCAAGAAGGTTTAATGCCTGAATTTGATAAAGATAAAAATGTTCACATAATAAGAATAGATATGAGTTCTTATCAATTTGGTATATATGAATCGGCACGTCAAGCAGAGAGAAAACAAGAAACTAATAATAGAAAAAAAAAAGCTAAAGGTGGTGAAAAAGCCGATGTATTTGATGATGCGGTCTCTACGTATAGAATATTTTCTAGAGCATTTTGTAATTTTGTATTTCCTAGAACAATCGGACGTCCTATGCCATCAGATGATGCGTTTAAAAAAGGCGACGAAATGTTTGGAAAACAAATAGATGTATTACTAAAAAAAAATAAAGGATTAGATGAAGATGTTTTAGATGCTGCTACAACTGAAGAGAGAATTAGTAATATAGATGGTAAATATACTGAAGATGATCGCATATTATTAACTGAAGAATCAGATATACAAAGTGATTATTCAAAAGCAATTACAACAGCATTGTTTAATTTACAAGAAAATGCGGAATATTTTTTGACACCTCAAGGTAAAGATGGTTCAGGTGGTCTCTCTATTTATAGCCCAAAATTTTTACATATATTAGAAAATATATTAGATTCAGACCATATAGGATTACATTTAATATATAGTCAATTTAGAACTATAGAAGGTATTGGAGTAATTAAATTAGTTTTAGAAGCAAATGGATTTGCTCAATTTAAAATAAAAAAGACAGGTGATATATGGTCATTGGACATTAGTGAAGAAGATAAAGGTAAACCAACATTTGCGCTATATACTGGAACCGAAGATCAAGAAGAAAAAGAAATAATAAGAAATATATATAATAGTGCTTGGGAGTATGTACCAAATAATATAGTTCAAGAGTTACAAATAATTTCAAGTGATAATAAATTTGGTGAAATTATAAAAGTATTTATGATTACATCTTCTGGTGCTGAAGGTATTTCCCTTAGAAATACTAGATATGTACATATAGTAGAGCCTTATTGGCATCCAGTAAGAATAGAACAAGTAATTGGAAGAGCAAGGCGTATATGTAGTCATGAAGATTTACCTGAAGATTTACGTACTGTGGACGTATTTTTATACTTAATGACTTTTTCACAAGATCAATTAAATAGTGACGAATCTATAGAGTTAAGACTAAAAGACAAAAGTAAATTAAATGACGCACCATTAACAAGCGATGAAGCTCTTTTTGAAATATCCAATATTAAAGACGATATAAATAAAAAAATATTAATGACAGTAAAACAATCATCTATGGATTGTAGTTTACATTCAAAAGCAGATGATAAAGAACCAATTGTTTGTTATTCTTTTGGACAACCAAAATCTGATAAATTTGCGTATTATCCAGCACTTGCTCAAGAAGAGGAAGATGTAGTAAAACAAGCGAATTTGACAAAGATCACATGGAAGGCAAAAGAACTTACAATTAGTGGTAAAAAATTTGCTTATAGAAAAGATACAGGAGAGGTTTATGATTTAGATAGTTATAAACAAGCAATTAAAGTAGCGGGTATAAATCCAATATTAAAAGGAAAATTAGTAAAAGATGAAAAGGGACGATTAAAATTTATTGAATTATAATTAAATTATATATATATCTTACATATATATATATGTATTGGATAAGTAGTGCGATTATTAGTATGTTAATAATAGGATTTTATAATACTGTACTACAAGGAACAACTAATTTTGTACCTGATGGTTTGATATATAGCCATATGTATATATCTATGGTTTTAGTAATTGGTGGTATATTAAGTTTTGTAGTATTATTATATTACAGATATACAAAACCCAAAGAATTCAAATCTATGTTTGAAAAAAAAATAAAAATAAAATTTTTAACAATAATGATTATGGGATTATTTTTAATATTATTAGAAATTTTTAAATTAATCGCGATAATTGAAGGAGGATCAATAGCAACCGCATTAATAAATTTAAATATGTATGTAACGTTGATATTTGGAGTATTTTTATTTGGTGAAAAATTCAATTACAAAATGGTAATATCTACTATTATTGCTACTATTGCTATGATTTATACTATATATGAAAAAAGAAAATTATAATATGTGTTATATATATTAATATGTTATCTATAACACATATACCTGGTTATAATAAAAATTTACCTTCAAAAATGCTAGGTGGATATATAAATATAGATGAAGATAAACATATATATTCAATATTTATAGAAGCGGAAAAAAATGCCAAAAAAGCCCCAATAATTTTTTGGACAAATGGTGGTCCTGGATGTTCAGGATTGATGGGTTTGTTTGAAGAATTTGGACCACTGAGAGTACAATGTAATGGTAAGGTTGACTATAACCAATTCACATGGACTAAATTTGCTAATATAGTGTTTATAGAACAACCTATAGGTGTAGGTTTTTCTTGGTCATCAAAGAAAAAAGATTATAAAAGTGATGATGAATTAGCATCACAAGATAATTTGACATTTATATTAAAATTTTTTGAAGAGTTTCCACAATTTAAAAAAAATAAACTATATTTATCATCTGAAAGTTATGGTGGACATTATATTCCATTGTGGGTTGATAAAATAATTAAATATAATAAAACACATGAAAATGATAAATTAAATTTAAAAGGGTTTATGATTGGTAATCCTTATGTAAGTTATGAGAGTGGAATTCAAAGTCAAATATTAACATATTGGGGTCATCAAATAATGCCTATAGATAAATGGGAAAAATTTAAAAAACATAAATGTGCCACAAAAAAAAAATGGAGAAAAAAACATTTATATAAATGTAATAAAATTTCATATGAAATAGAAGATTGTGTAGGAAAACATAATCCATATGCTTTGTCGTATCCTATTTGTAAATCTCATCAACAAAGTATATTGTATACAATATTAAAAAAAAATAATAAAACATTAAAAAAAAAATACACGCCTTGTATTAATAATTATACGCATAAATATTTAAATCGTAAGGATGTAAAACAAGCTATACACGTTAAAAATTTAAAAAATTCATGGAAAGTATGTTCTGATAGAGTTGTGTATAAATATAGTGATACATATATTTCACAAATACCTTTAATTAATAAAATATTAAATGATAAATACATTAGTGATTTAGATATATTAATAATGTCTGGAACAAATGATTCTATATGTGGAACTATTAAAACTCAGGAGTGGATAAAAGAATTAGATATAAAATCAAAAAAAAAATGGAAACAATACTTTATTCATAAAGAACCAGCTGGATATCTGAGTACATATAAAAGTGTAAATAAAAAAATGGTTATATTTGCTACAGTAAATCATGCTGGACATGAAATTCCATTATATAAACCTGAAGTAGCATACAATTTAATGAAAATGTTTGTAGAAAAAAAATTTACATCAATTTAAATATTTAACCCGTTTCAGATTTAAAATCTTACATTATATAACAGAAAGACCTCATTACCCTTCAAGAAATAAATTTTTGGCAATAGAGTACTATAATAAAAATAATGTTACTCAAGCAGAAGTATCCAAGATATTTAAAATTACCAGACAAACATTTGGAGTATGGTTAAAAGACTATAATCAAAATAATTCTTTAGACAGAAAAAATAGAGAGGCTGTATCATATAAAATTAAACAGAAACACGTTAACTATGCCAAAACAATTATTGAAAAAAATAAAGAATATTCAATAAGCATAATATGGTCTAAATTAAAATCAAAATACGCCGATTTTGATATATCTAAAGGACATTTAGCTGAAGTGATTAGAGATAATAATATAACTAGGAAACGCACAAAACGAAGACATTATCCTAACAAAAGATATAATAAACCAATAAATTTAAAATTACAAGTTAAACAATTTTATTCTATCACAGATAAATATTCATTAACAAAAATAATTAGCATCGACGAGACAAGTATATATGCTGAAATGGCATCTAATTACTCTCGTTGTGATTTAGGAAAGAGATGCGTAAAAAAGACAACAGATAATCGTGTTTTCACAAAATATACATTAGTTTGTGCAATGAATAGCAAAGGTATAATTGGTTACGAATTATATGAAAACGGGGAATGAATTCTGTAAGAATGACTGCATTTATTGATAAATTTATCAATAATAAATTCAAAAAATGTTTAGTAATTATGGATAATGGCGGATCGCATAAAAACAAATTAATAAAAACAAAAATTGAAGAGACTGGGAACAAACTGCTATACAGCGTCCCATACAAACCCAAGACAAATTCTATAGAAAGTTGGTTTAGCCAATTTAAACATTATTTTGTAATTGATAATCCTTCAATATCTTTCCAAGAACTTGAAAAGTTTGTTATAAAACAATAAGAAAAATACCAAAAACATCATATCTCAATTATATGAAATATGCGTACGAGGAAAAAGCACACACAAGAATCAATAAGAAATCTTCTACACAAAGAAGACCTTTGAAAAAATACAAAAAATAATCATTTTGATCTTTTTTTAAACATTTTTAGTAATTTTTGAAATATATTATTTTTTCGGGGTCGTAGATTATTTTTTTCGGGATCGTAGAAAAGTATCATCAAATATTTTCATAACTTTTTCTGGTGTATAGTCTCGGTATGCATTCCAATCCTTGTGTTTTTCCATACTCGGATCAAAATTTTCTATTATTTTAGTCAAACTTTCACTATTGGAATACCAAAAAGCTTTATTTCCAAGAATATTAACGTGCTCTCTATATCCACACTTCATAGCAATTACTGGCTTATTAAGTGTTGAAAACTCTGCGATAGCAAGTCCAAATGTTTCTCCATCAGATCTTGCCCATATCATCGCATCACATGAGTTAATAAATTCAACTTTCTTGTCCAGTTCTGTAATCATTGGTAAATGAATGATATTTGGGAGAGGTGCACAAAATGGTCTGAAATTTGCGAAAAGAAAGTAAATATTCTTATTGGAAGATGCTATTTTATACACAACATCATGAACAAATTTTATATTAAATCGACAACTACCGCCGTATCCCCCAAAGACTATTGCTTCCTCCGGTATATTTAGCTTATTACGCATATTTCTATCGTGTTTAGGAAGGCTTATCATATGAGGGACAACTGGTGTTTTTTTATTATAACCAGATACACTCGGAGAAATGCTGGCATAAATATCACCGTGAGGTTGACAAGCAAATACGCCATGAGAACAATTTATTGCTACTTTACTTAATCTATTATCGATTTGTCCAGAACGAATATAATAAATATGTGATACATTGTTTTCTGTTAAAATTGGATCAACTTCACTAAAATTATTTACATGAAACAAGAACTCAAAGTTTTCTCTAAATTTTTTAATAATATTTTTATTGTTTACTGAGTTTGTCTTATAGATTACAATCGATTTGTTGTTAAGAATTTTCTGATTATAATATGCATAATCAAACAATGCAACTTCCGTTCCACGCTCTCCCAGATGATCGGCAAAAAAAGCAATTTTCATCAGTATATATACTAATAAAAAAATATTTTTATATTGAACGAAAAAATAATGTAAGGTTTTAATCTGAAACGGGTTAAAATAAATTTAATATTAAACTTATTTTAAAGAATAATGTTAAACTTATAATATGAGTTCTTTTATACGTGACGAAGGAACTATAATTGGTAATAAATATAAAATAATAAATAAAATAGGAAAAGGTACTTTTGGTGTTGTGTATAAAGGTGAAAATATCAGAACAAAAGAATTAGTAGCTATAAAAATAGAAACTTTAACGTCTAAACATAGCCTTTTAAAACGTGAAGCAAAAATATCTAGACAATTAGAATATAATAATGGAATAGCAAAAATCAAATGGTATGGTGTTGATAGTGATAATATATATGTAGTATTTGAACTTTTAGGTGTAACTTTATCTAGTTATATCGAGAGATTAAAAAAATTTTCATTAAAAACTACAATTGTATTAGGTATACAAATGATTGAGCGAATAAAATCTATACATGTTAATGGTATTTTACATAGGGATATAAAACCTGATAATTTTATTATGGGTAGAAATGATACACACATATTATATATTATTGATTTTGGATTATCAAAGAATTATATAATTAATAATAAGCATATAAAAGAAAGACATAAGAAAAAAATGATAGGAACAGTAAGATATGCTAGTATAAATATACATAACGGTATAGAATCGTCAAGACGAGATGATTTAATATCAATAGGTTATGTATTAATTTATTTTTTAAAAGGTTCATTGCCTTGGCAAGGTGTTACCGCTAAAACTAAAGAAGAGAAATATGAAAAAATAGGTAAAATTAAACAAGATATAAGTATTGATGAATTATGTAGTGGATTACCAGATAAATTTAAACAATATTTCGAATATTGTTATTATCTAAATTTTGATGATGAACCAAATTATCATATGTTGTGTGGTCTATTAGTAAGTATGTTACCAGAAAAAGAAATATATTTTGATAAAATATTATATGATTGGGATATTAAATTAGATAATTCTTTGATTGAAGTAGATCTAAATAGTTTATAGTTTTATAGTTTATAGTTTTATAGTTTATAGTTTTATAGTTTATAGTTTTATAGTTTATATTATCTACTTAAAGATATTATCATAATAGTTAGTATAGAAATGACTGATACAGTAGAAACAGGAAACACTCTTACCGGAAGAGTAAAATGGTTTAATAATAAAGCGGGCTATGGATTTATTACTGTAACAAGTGATTGTGATAAGAAAGAGAATGATGTATTTGTACATCATTCTGCTATTATGACATCTAGTGAACAGTATAAATATCTAGTACAAGGCGAGTATGTGAGTTTTAAACTAAATAAATGTAATGAAGATCAAGGTCATGAATATCAAGCAGATAGTGTTAGTGGTGTATTCGGTGATAAGCTTATGTGTGAAACCCGCAATGAGAATCGCACAACAAAATATGTAAAAAAAGATAGTAGTGGTGATTCAGGTAGAAGTCGTCGCAGAGATACACAAAAATATACGCGCGTGGCTGTACAAGTACGTGGAGATGGTCCACGTGAAAATGAAGAATGGATGCTTGTTCGTCGCAAAAAAGACACGACTAAGGAACAATCTAATAGTCATTCACTCTAGAATAAATATTTTTATTAAAATGATATTATAACACTATAATATCATCAAGTATATCATCAAGTATAT
>CESB01045986.1_pt1 | contig 10407 bp, 12 predicted proteins | sample 531071 | NCBI WGS metagenome assembly CESB01 (sample SAMEA2621259, study PRJEB7988) | marine metagenome | biome: marine biome (ENVO:00000447); feature: surface water layer (ENVO:00002042); material: "saline water (ENVO:00002010), including plankton (ENVO:xxxxxxxx)" | depth 5 m | reverse complement strand
AACATCAAGTAGAAGAAATTATGAAACAAATGGCAAAAGTTGTTGATGAACAAAATAAAAATGATCCAAAATACGAAAGAATGCAAGATAATTTTAGTAATTCAATAGCTTTTAAAGCTGCTTGTGATTTAATTTTTAAGGGAAAAGAACAACCATCTGGTTATACAGAGCCTTTATTACATCTTAATAGATTAGATAAAAAATCTACTCAGAGTAAACTTTGATTCCTGTTCTATTTTTAAAGGCTGAAAAAAGTGTTCCATCATCTAAACTTTCTATTTCTCCTCCAACTGGTAAGCCCTGGGCTAACTTGGTTACCTTTACTTTTGTTTCTCTTAAGCTGTCTTGAATATAATAAGCTGTTGTTTGACCTTCAACAGTCGCACTTGTGGCTATAATTACTTCATCAATTTTTTCTTTTAATACTCTCTCAACTAATGAATTAATTAATAAATCCTCTTTTCTCTGACCAACAGATGAGATCGTTCCTCCTAAAATATGAAAGTACCCTTTAAAAATGTTTGAATTTTCGATTGACCATTGATCAGCTATATCTTCAACAACACAAATTTTACTAAATTTTCCTTTATTATTTCCACAATTTTGGCAACCTGCTGAGTTTGATTTTAACGTTCCACATGATTGACATCGAGTCACGTTTTTATAAACCTGAGCCAGTGTGTTCGCCAAAGGTTTAACTAACTCATCACGATTATTTATTAATTTTAAAACTATTCTTCTTGCAGATTTTGGTCCTAGGCCTGGAAGCTTAGAAATTAGTTTTATTAGATTTTCTATTTCATTTAAATTTTGCATTGGTCTATAAAGGCCATTTAAAACCTGGGATACCAAAACCACCAGCGGCTTTGGAAATTTCCTCAGAGGTTTTTGATTTCAATTGTTTTCTTGCGTTATTATATGCCGCAACAATAAGATCTTCAATAACCCCTTTATCTTCTTTCATAACTTCTTCAGAAAGTTCTATTTTTAGAATTTCATTATCTCCATTCAAAATTACCTTAACTGAATCTGAACCAGAAACTCCTTCTGAAATTATTTTTTTTATTCTTTCTTGACTTTCCTTCATCTTGGACTCAAGTTCTTTTGCTTTATCTAAAATTTTAGAAAAATCATTCATCTTCAAATTTTTTTTGATTATTTATTACGTCTATTAATTCAGCATCTGGGAAATTTTTTAATAAAGAATCATAAATTTTTGAACTTTTGATTTGATCAAACATTTCTTTTTTTTTATTTATCAATTCATCTTTTTTTGAGGGTGCACCCTTAATTTTACTAAAACTTATAATCCATCGTTCATTAGTCCAATCAAAAAGTTTAGTGGATAAATCTTTTACAAAATTTTTATCTAAATTTTCATTAAAAGCTATTTCAATTCTTTTATTTTCAAAACTTACAAGGTTAACGTTTTTTTCTAATTCATATTTGAGTTTTATTTCTTTTTTTACAGAACAAATATTCAATAAATCATCAAAAGATGATATCGAATTTATTATTTCATTTTCATCAAATTTTTTTGACTTTATTTTTTTCTCTTGAGTAATATTTTTAATTTGATCGATCCCTTGAGTTTGATTGTTATTATCCAAAATATTTTTATCTTTATTACTTTTAATATCAATATTTGTGGATTTGGTTAAATCACCAATTTTATTATCTTCAAATTTAGATTCATTCTTAAATGATTTTAAATAAAGAAGTCTTATTAAAAACATTTCAATGGATAAATGTTGATTTGATACGATATCGAGCTCTTCCAAAGTTTTTAACGTAAATTGCCAAAATAATATTAAAGTCTCGCTATCTAGATTATTTGATATTTCTTTTATTTTTAAAAATTCTTCATCATTTAATGCAAAATTTGTATCTTCTAATCTCAATGAGTTTATATTTTTGAAATAATATAAAATTTCAAGAAAATCGTTAATAAATATTTTTGGCTCAACGCCTTGGTCATAAATTTTTCTGTATATACCCATTACTTCCTTTTCCTTTCCTTCAAAAATAAAAAGGAAAAGATTAATTAATTGTGATTTATCAAAATAACCAAAAATTTTTTGCGCCATGTTTAAATCAAGCTCTTTATCTTTATCAATTGTTAAGAGAGCTCTATCCAATAAAGATAGAGCATCTCTTACAGATCCTTCAGAAATTTTTACAATTAATTTTAACGCTCTATCAGTTACTCTGCCATTTTCTAAATCTTTAATCTTTTTAATAAATTCAAATAATTCCAGTGATTTAATTCTTGTTAAATCAAATCTTTGACACCTAGAAACAACGGTAATGGGTATTTTTTTTATTTCTGTTGTAGCAAATATAAATTTTAAATATTCAGGAGGTTCTTCGAGAGTTTTTAATAAAGCATTAAAAGCCTGTTTGCTCAGCATATGAACTTCATCAATAATGAATATTTTATATTTAGCAGATGTGGGTCCATATCTTGAAAATTCAATTAAATCTCTTACGTCATCAACTCCGGTCTTACTTGCAGCATCCATTTCTAATACATCAATATGACTTGAATTAGAAATAGCTGCACAATTTTCACAAAATTTTTCTCTACAAATATTTCCAACACCATTTAGACAATTCAAAGATTTAGCAACTATTCGAGCAGTAGTAGTTTTTCCAACACCACGTATTCCAGTAAAAAGATATGCGTTTGGTAATTTGTTTGTTTTAATTGAATTTTTAATTGTCTCTGCAATAACATTTTGACCGATAAGATCGTCAAATGATTGCGGTCTATATTTTAGTGCAAGTACTTTTGTATTTTTGTTCATTTTTAATAGGAGACTAGAACCTGAATTACTGTCTTTACGACTGCTTCTGTTAAGATCTGGTCGGGTTCAAGCAGCATCCACCTCTAGCCTCCAAAAGTATTATAGCAGTAATGTTTTCTAATCTACAAGAAAAGTTTAAGATCTATTTTCTCTAAATTTGTCAGCTTCAAAAACACCTAGTACGTGAAAATCCTCACAATGAAGTCCTAATTCTTCTAAAGATTTTTGAACTTTGGGATTTTCGATATGCCCATCTAAATCACATAAGAAAAAATACGATTCAAATGAATTTTTCTCAGGATAACTTTGAAGTTTTGTTAAATTAACTCCATTAATCGCAAATCCACCTAATGACTGGTATAATGCTGCTGGCTTACTTTTTAATTTAAACAAAAAAGAAGTAATATATTTCTTATTTCCATATTCAGGTTGAAAAACGTTCTTTCCCATTATAAGGAATCTGGTAGCATTACCGCTTTCATTTTCAATGTTGTTACTTATTATTTCTAAATTATAAATCTTAGCACTTAATTTTGATGCAATCGCAGCCTCATTCTTTTTTTTATTTTTTGAAACAGCTTCAGCAGATCCAGCAGTGTCTGCTCTAACATGTTGAATAAAGTTATTTTTTTTTATAAAACTAGAACACTGCGATAATGCCTGTGCGTGTGAAAAAACATCTTTAATATCACTAAGTTTACTGCCTGGTTGTCCTAATAAATTATGTTCAATTTTTTGAAAATATTCAGAGTATATATTTAATCTATATTTAAAAATTAAATATTCTATTCCAATATTCCCAGTAATTCTATTTGACTCCGGTATTACTATTTTAGAACTTTCATCAGAATTCGCTTTTAAAAAACATTCATCAAATGTTTTACATGGAATTACTTCTGCTTTAGGTTCTATAGATAAAGCAGCTAAATGAGAATATGCCCCATAAGTGCCCTGAAAGTAAATTTTACTCATTTTTATTTATATTCCATAATTTTTTTTATAGCTATATAATCTTCTTTAGTATCAACACCTATTGGAGATGTTTTCGCCAGAGCAACATTTATTCTTAGTTTATTATCTAAAGCCCTTAATTGTTCTAAATTATTATCAATTTCATTCTTTGTTTGATGAAAATTAACAAATTTTTCAAGAGTATCTACTCTATAAGAATAAATACCTATATGATGATAGATGTTTTGATTTTTTTCATCTGGCATTTTTCTAGAAAAGTTTAGGGCTAGTGGAAAATTATCTTTAGTCAATTTTTTTTCAATTATAACCTTAACTATATTAGGATTTTCTTTAACTGAAATATCTTTTATTTCAGCTGCTAAAGTTCCAATGTTTGAACTATTCTTTATCATAAAATTATTTAGATTAAAAATATCATCAATGTCTATATTGGGTTCATCACCTTGTAGATTCAAAATAAATTCAATATTCTTAATATTTAATTTCTTATAAGCTTCATAAATTCTATCAGTGCCTGTTTTATGTTTTTTACTAGTTAATATTGCTTTGCCTCCATTATTTAAAACATCATCGAATATCTCTTGATCTTCAGTTGCCACAACTACTTCTCCAATGTTTGCTTTTTCAGCTTTTTTGAAAACATGAGAAATAATAGACAAATTGTTTATTTTTAGCAGGGGTTTACCAGGAAGCCTAGAAGCTGCCATTCTTGATGGAATTAAAATTAATGTTTTGCTCATCAAATAGTTGTTAAATTTATGCGTCTAACAGACGCAAAATTAAATATTAATAATTAAGTAATTTTTAAATTATCATGTTATATGTCCAATCTAAAATAATTAAAATGGATTCGTTTGAAATTAACAAAATTATTGCTGCAATTCTGCTAGTCGCTCTATTAGTAATTGGTATAGGTAAAATTTCTAATGTAATTTTTCATGTCGAAAGTCCTAAAATTCAAGGATATTCAGTAAAAGTAGATCAGGTTACTAGTTTATCTGATGAAAAACAAAATAATAAAGATCAAGAAACCTCAGTTGATATATCTGCAATTATGGCTCTAGGGGATGTTGAAAAGGGAGAAAAAATTTTTAAAAAATGTGCAGCTTGTCATTCAATTGTTAAAAACGGAGGAAATAAAATTGGTCCAGCTCTTTACAATGTAGTAGGTAGAGAAGTTGGAAGTTTATCTGATTATAAATATTCAAAAGCTTTATTGAAATATACTAAAGAGTGGACGTTTGAAGAACTTAATGGTTATTTAAAAAAACCAACAACATACATAAAGGGAACTAAGATGGCTTTTGCCGGTTTAAGGAAAGAAGAAGATCGAGCTTCTGTAATTAAATATTTAAATAAAAATAGTGATAATCCAAAACAATTACCTTAATTTTCCAAAACAATACAACAAGATACTTTTTTGAACATGGACTCTATTAAGAGCTTGCAGCCAAACTTTTGATTGTTTTCCGAAAAAAACATCATCTGAAACTTCAGAACCCCTTGGCAAACAATGAAGAAAAATAGAGTCTTTTTTAGCTAATGACATTAAATTTGAGCTGATTTTAAAATTTTTAAAATCTTTTATCTTTTTAGATTTGTCAACCTTATCATTCAAAGAAATAACCTTATCTGAAAAGACAACATCTGCATTTTTAATTGCCCTTTTAGCATTATTAAAAATATTAATTTTTCCTTTATTATTTTTAATCCAATTGGTTATAATTTTATTAGGCTCATAATTTTTTGGACAACCAATATTTAAATTAAAAGAAAATTTGATCGAAGCAGCTATTAAGCTATTTAACACATTATTTGAATCTCCTATCCAACAAATATTTAATTTTGCAATAGGTTTTTTTTTAATTTCTTCAATAGTAAAAACATCAGATAATACTTGGGTTGGATGTGAAGATGGACTTAATCCATTTATAATTGGAATCTTTAAATATTTACTAAATTCTTCTAATTTTTTATCATCATCAGTTCTAAGCATAAAACCATCTCCATAAGTTGATAAAACTTTTGCAGTATCAGAAAGACTTTCCCCTCCTTTAGAAAAATGTAGTTCATCTGGTCTTAAAGTTAATGCCCCACCACCTAATTGTTTGATTGCAAGATAAAAACTTATTCTAGTTCTTAAACTTGTTTTTTCAAACATTTGTATAAGTAATTTTCCTTTGAGAGTATTTTCTTTATCTATATCTAAAGTATTTAAATATTTTCTTCTTTTCTTTCTTTTTTTTGCATCATGGATAATTTTTTTAAGATCAACAGCTGAAATATCTTTTAGATTTATAAAATGTTTCATTTTATTTATAATTATTACAAACTTTTTTTATTATCTTTAAAGCTAAATCAATTTCTTTTTTTTTGACATTTAGTGGCGGCAATATTCTTATTGTATTTTCAGCAGCTCTGATTGTTAATAATTTGTTTTTCATCAATTTTTCAATAAATTTACTTTGATCATTATGTAATTGTAATCCTATTAAAAAACCAACGCCTCTTACTTCTTTAATAATTCTAGGAAATTCATTTTTTAAAGAATTTAATTCTAATAAAAAATATTTAGATAAATTTTGAATTTTTTTTAAAAATCCTTTTTTAAAAATCTGATCCATTACTGCATTTCCTACTGTCATTGCAAGTGGATTACCCCCAAAAGTTGATCCATGGGTACCAGCTTTCATTCCTGAAGCTACTTTTTTGGTCATTAGTACTGCGCCTAGAGGGTATCCCCCACCAATTCCTTTAGCTATTGGAACAATATCAGGTTTAATTTTTGAGTGCTCAAAAGCAAAGAATTTTCCAGATCTACCCACACCTGATTGAACTTCATCTATTATCAACAAAATTTTTTTTTCGTTACAGATTTTTCTTAATTCTCTTAAACACCATTCAGGAACAACCTTTATTCCACCTTCTCCCATAATAGGTTCTAACATTATAGCTGCAGTTTTTTTAGTTATGGCTTTCTTCAAACCGTTATGATCACCAAAATTAAAATGATCAAAACCATCTATCTTTGGACCAAAGCCTTCTGTCATTTTTTTTGAACCACTAGCAAAAATTGCTGCTAAAGTTCTTCCATGAAAAGAGTTTTTCACACAAAGAATTCTATTTTTGTTTGGTTTACCAATAGAAAAAAAATATCTTCTTGCAACTTTTATTGCTGTTTCAGTTGCTTCAGTTCCACTGTTTTGAAATATCACTTTATCAGCAAACGTTTTCTTTGAAAGTTTTTTGGCTAATTTTTCACCTTCTGGGATTATAAAGGCATTAGATACATGCCAAAGTTTTTTTGATTGATTATTAATTGCTTTAACTAAATGAGGATTAGAATGTCCAAGAGAATTGACTGCTATACCTTGTATGAAATCTAAGTATTTTGTTCCATTTTTTGTATAAAGGAAACTTCCTTTTCCTCGAAAAAAGGCAACTTTTTTTCTGTTATAATTATTTGCTAGAGCGCTCATATTTTAAGACTTTATTTTATAACCTTTTTTATAAAGATAGTAAGATATTAACCAAGTAATTATTGCTATAATCGTTAAGTAAGTTAATCCAAAAATTATTGATCCATCTGACTCACCAAGAAAACCATATCTAAATCCATCAATCATATAAAAAAAAGGATTTGCATAACTAATAGATTGAAAAAAACTTGGTAATCTATCAATAGAATAAAATACCCCTGATAAGAAACTTAAAGGCGTAACAATAAAATTTGTTACTGAAGCTGTATGGTCAAATTTTTCTGCCCACAAACCTGCAATAAATCCTAGGCTTCCCAATATAAATGAACTTAAAAAACCAAAAATAATTAAAAGAATATAACTATAAATTTGAATTTCTATAATTAAAGAAAAGACAAAAATCGAAATTATACCTATAAGAAAACTTCTGGTGATAGAGGCAAATATTATTGCCAACGTTACTTCTAGGGCAGAAAGAGGAGCATAAAGCATATCAACAATATTTCCTTGAATTTTGCCTATCATTAAAGAGGAGACTGAATGACTAAAAGATTGACTTATTAAACTCATTGCAATTAATCCTGGTGCTAAAAAGTTTATAAAAGAATATCCAAGTACATCAGCTCTATTGTTACCGAGCGCTAAAGATAAAACTGATAAAAATAGTAAACTTGATACAAGTGGAGATAGAAGAGTTTGTTGCCAAACAGTCATAAATCTATTGCACTCTTTTATCCAAAGACTTTTTAATCCAATCCAATTAATTAAACCAAATCTTCGAACACCAATTTGATATTTTTTATTTAATTCAACCATAGGTATTTACTTATATTTTTTTTTAAAAATTGTGCAAAAAACTAAAATTTTACTTGTTTTTTATAGTCTGCAAGAACTATATTTAGTTATAAAAAAATAGTATATATACTAAATATAGATTTATGAGCTGGAACGATGAAAAAGTTGAAAAACTAAAAGAACTTTGGGGAAAAGGTAATACTGCAAGTCAGATAGCTGAAATAATCGGAGGAATTAGTAGAAATGCTGTAATCGGGAAAGCACATAGACTTAACTTATCTGCGAAAATTAAAGCAAGAAGCACTCTAACAAATCAAAACCCAAACAATTCAAAAAATGAAAAATATTCTAAAATTAAACGAGGAAGAAGAAGTAAGTTTCAGTCATTAATTATTGAAAAAGATTTTGAACCAGAAAACCCTAAACAGCTAGAAGAATTAGACGAAAATTCTTGTAAGTGGCCAATAGGACATCCTAATGAAGAATCATTTTATTTTTGCGGGAGAACCTCTTTAAAAGATTTCTCATATTGCAAATTACATTTACTTTATGCTTATCAACCAAAAGGTAAAAAAGAGGATTCTTCCGATAAAGATGAGGAAATTCCTCAATATGTTGAAAAAAAGATTAAGTCAGCGTAACGTTTAAACAAGTTTTTTAATTTCATTAAAAAATGAATTTTTAAGATCCTAAAAAAAAATTTATAAAATTTCTCTATTCTTTAATTTTTTCTAGAAAACTGACCTGCTTCTCTCCACATGAAAGCATAATTCTCAACTTCTTTCTCAAAAATTCTATTGCTCGGTATTCCTATTTCAGAATTTGTTTTATATTTACCAGACGGAACGTTATCATATCTTAAAAGTCTTAATTGGTCTAAAGTTAATAATGGTCTTGGAAGCAATTGAAAAGCAGATGCAGAAATTTTGGCAATAAATAAAGGAATTGGAATCAAGATTCTTTTCTTATCAATAATCTTTAATAATTTTTTTATTATATCTTTAAATGTTATTATTTCTGGCCCAACACATTCAACTATTTTAGAGTTAATATTTTTTGAGATCACAAAATAAATAATATCTGTTAAATCGGAAGAATGTATTGGCATAAATTTTGTTTTTCCTTCATAGTATAAGGGAAAAATTGGTAGCCTATTTAGTAGAGTCATAAAATTTGTTGTAAAATTATCATCAACAGAATAAACAATGGATGGTCTTAAAATAACTGCTGTGGGAAAAAGACTTTGAATATTTTTTTCTCCCTCTAATTTACTTTTTGCATATTTAGAATCTGTTGCATCATTAATTCCTAATGCAGAAAGATGAATAAACTGTTTAACTTTAAACTCCTTACATAATTTTGCTAACAATAATGGAAAAAAAGAATGTACATATTGGAAATTATTTTTTTTTCCTTTCTCATACAATATCCCAATTAAATTTATACATAAATCTGCCTCTTTCATTAAATTTCGGATTTTTGTCTCATCAAAAATACTAGCCTCAACAATTTCAATATAACCAACATTAGCCTGAGTCTTTATTAAATATCCTTTTTGGTGTGTATTTCTTGTTACAACAGTCACTTTATAATTGTTTTTAGTCAGCTTTCTTATTAAATGACGACCTATTTGACCGCTACCGCCAAAAATTAGACAATTTTTTGCTTTCATATATATATGATTAAAAATGAATATTGATATTAAGCTTCACAAGAATGATCTACCAGAAGATTTAGATTTAGGCAATAAGGTTGCGATTGACGGAGAATTTATGGGGTTAGATGTAAAAAGAGATCCTCTGTGTTTAATACAAGTTTCATCAGGAAATTTAGACGCACATATAGTGCAGCTTGATAGAAGAAACTATAATGCCCCTAACTTAAGCAAATTATTATCTGATGAAAAAATTGTAAAAATATTTCATTTTGCCAGGGCTGATATGGCACATATTAAATATTATTTAAAAACTGAAACAAAAAATATACTTGATACCAAGATAGCATCAAAATTAGCTAGATCATATTCTGATAGTCATTCATTAAAAGTTTTAATAAAAGAATTTATGAACGTTGATATTAGCAAACAATTTCAAAACTCAGATTTTGGTGGTGAACTTACACCAGCTCAATTAAAATATTGTGCTAATGATGTAATTTATCTTCATAAAATTCATGATGAGCTTAATAAAATCCTTGTTAGAGAAAATAGAATTAATTTATATAATGAATGTCTTAAATTTTTAAAAACCCGCGTAGAGCTTGATCTGGCACAATTTAAGGATGATATTTGGTCTCATTAATGAAAAAAGAAAATTACATAAAAATTGCAAAAAATGTTATCGACCTAGAAATTA
>CESB01021645.1_pt1 | contig 10488 bp, 12 predicted proteins | sample 531071 | NCBI WGS metagenome assembly CESB01 (sample SAMEA2621259, study PRJEB7988) | marine metagenome | biome: marine biome (ENVO:00000447); feature: surface water layer (ENVO:00002042); material: "saline water (ENVO:00002010), including plankton (ENVO:xxxxxxxx)" | depth 5 m | reverse complement strand
TTTTATCAAATTTATATTTTTTGTGAAATGATTTATTATTTATACCAAACATACCACCCATAATACAATGCCAGTGACAACGATGATCTCTTATAGAATGTAACGTTTTTCCAGAATCTATCCATTCATTTACTAAATCAGCTTCTCTCTTGGATAAACGCGAATCAGCATCACGTGAAATCCAATATTCCACTTTTTCATCATCTAATGGATACCATCTCCAAAACATACCCTCCCAATTTTTTTTATTTTTTCCAACATTACTACATAAAATACATTCGCCACCTAAATCTTTATATTCATCAATATATTTTTCAGGAACGGTATCATTATAATAAATTCTTACTTTCCAATCACTAAAAAATTTTTTAGACAATAAAAGATTTTCTTTCATACCTATTATATAAGTTGCTTTATTACCATATAAACAAAAACTAACAACTTTCATATAAATATTAATATTATTATTTAATAATCATATATTTTAATTCTTTTGTAATTTATTTTCACGAGATAAAAAAATTTTTATCATATTTTCTTTAGATTTCTTATAATTTTCTATGTTTACATGTCTATTATTCATTTTATATTTTATAATATCTCCATTTACTATCATTACATTATTAATATTTGAATAATGATAAAATAATATTGCTATTATTCTTTCAAATAATGTTCTTTTATATCTACTATCTATAAACGCATTTAAACTCTCTGAACAATTATAATATTCAAATATAGTTTTCAAATAATTTGAATTTATAATACTCATTCCACCAAAACACATTTTAAATCCAGATTTCTTTATTTTTCTATAAAAATTTATTAACTCATCACTATAATTTATTAATTTAAAAAAACTTATTATATCATTCATCTCATTATTACCTTGTGCATCTGTTGTTGTCCATAAAAATTTTACATTTTCACTATATTTTAATTCTAAATCTACATCTTTATTTACTATTACTGTATCATGCAAAATAATATAATTACCTTGTAAATTCATATTATGTATATAATAATAAGGAAGAAACTCTCCTCTAGAACATTCTAAATGACTATTTATTACTTCAAATTCACTATCTATATCGTCTCCTATTCTATTTGGTTTGTATGTTGAATGATCATCAATTACAATTATTTTACTATTGGGATAATATTTACTAATTGAATCAATACATAAATTCCAATATATATTTGTTTTTTCTGAATCTACATAACGTAATATAATAAATGATAATTTTTTATTATTCATAAAATCAATGTTGTATACTTCTTTTGATTTTTCGTTAAATTTATTTATAGAAAAATCATTTGTACCCATCTCTTTCATTAAATTATACGCATCATTTTGTTTTTTCAATATCTCTTCTGGATGTCTTTTGTAAAATTCTATTTTTTCTTCAACATCTTCTATATTTTTTACATATTCTACTATATTATTCGTTTGTTCACATGCAGGTTTACTATTTGATAAAACAATACATCCATATGTTAATCCTTCAAACACTCTTTGAGAAACATGACCATCTTTAATATTTGTATCACCTTGATATGCTAAATGAATTAATGAAGACAAATAAATTTCTTTTCTCTTTTCTGAAGATAAATAATTCTTAACATTGAAAGACGCCATTTGATAATTTGTAAATTTATTTGATTTTGGAATTAAATCTGTTCTATATGGAGCACCAATATAACACCAATCATATTTTATATTTCTTATATGTTTTCCTATATTTTCTGGATTTTCATTTGCACGATGATATAAAGGAACATAATTTTTTGTATTTTGTACTAATTTTTTTTGTTCACCACTAGGTGTTTTAGTAAAACAAGTTATATAAAAAAAATTTATTTTTTCAAAATTATGATTCTTTAATTTAGTTTCATGACAACACCAACCAAAATATAGTGAATCCTTTACATTTGAAATAAAAAACTCTATCGTTTCTTTTTTTACATTATTATCCATAAATATTAATGATTTATCTGTAACATCTTCTTTACTTGCATTATAATTTATTTTAAACTCACATCTAGTAAAACCACCCATTAAATCCTTATAAAGTAATCTTACAAAAGGATTCAGTTTATCTTCATTATTGTCCAATACATATATATTTTTATAATAATTCATATATATATATTATATATTAATAATTCTGTCCACCACCATGACCAGCATCATAATATAATAATGGTTCATTTATATACACACAATTTGTATGTTTTATAACTCTTTTCCAATATTCATAATCAGGAGCCCATAATTGATTACTAAAACAACCAACTTTTTCAATGATACTTTTATGTATCATCAAACTTGAAGCAATACAACAATTATGAACATTTAAAAATTCTTCATTCCAAATTTTTGGAAAATCATTTTTCAATAAGTGTCCTTTTCCTTTTCTATTAAATATTGATACCAAAGTACCAAAATATTTCTCTTTATTATATTTTTTATATTTTCTTGTTGGATTATATAACCCATTTCCTATATATCCATCTGTACAACTCATATTACATCCTGTATTTTTCATTTCTGTTAATTGTTTTTCTAACTTATCTGGCATCCAATAGTCATCATCATCTACAAATGCATAATATTCACCAGATGCTATTTTCATACCCATAGAACGTTGAAAACCTCCAGGGGATGCGTGTCCAAATCTTTTTTTTGAATTTTTCTCCATATTTAATACTATACACCCCTCTAATTTGTTTTTATAATATTCCTCTTGTGATGAACCATCATTAACAACTATAATTTCTATATTTTTATACGTTTGATTCTTAACACTTTCTATTGTTTTTAATAAGTATTCAAATCTATTATATGTAGGTATGATTACACTTATTAATTCAACCATATATAAGATACATATTTTTTATATTTATTAAATAAAAATGAATTAATTATTTACTTCTTGTTTAATTATTATATCCCATTTATCTCCCTCTTCTTCTATATCAAATATATTTTCATATTCACAAATACTACAACAATAAGCCATAAATCCAAGTTCTTGAGATACACTTACATACCATTCTCCTTTTTCTAATATTTCACCACATGATTTACACCAAACTACATTTTTTTGTCTAATAATTGGTTTAGATATAGGATTTATAAATGAATATATCAATCTATTTATTTCTGGAGGTAATTTTTCCATAAATAAATATAAATTATATTTTATTTTTTCTAGATTTTTTATATTTCATATTCTTTTTATTCTTTTTTGTTTTCATTTTTCTTTTTCTTTTACCACCAATACTTCTGTTTGAATCATTACTTGATTGTGATTGATTACTTGAACGTCTTGGTCCTGTAATATTATTTTCACTGAAAAAATCTAAACTAAATTGTTGACCTGTCATCGGATTTACAAATCTACTATTTGTATTCATTCTGTTAATACTGGTATTAAACCACATTTCAATTGCTTCTCTATCAAATAATGTTATTGTATTATTAATACGTTCTATTACAACATATGGATTATTTAAAGAAGTATGTCTAACTAATTCACCATTTCTATCATAGACAGGTATACCATTACTTGTCATTGTAGGAATTTGCATTCCATTAACATAAATAGGTGTTAATAAAATAGGGTCTATATATTCATAAACAATCGGACTAGCTATATCATATATTGGATTTCCACCATTTGGATTTAATATTCTTTCACGAATAATTCTACCTTGTGAATCTTTTATAGGTTCTTTATTATTAATAATACTACCGGGTATATTCATTATTGTTTCATATCTCCATCTTGTAGGAAATATTGTGTTTATAGGTATAATCATATTATTATTAATACGCTCTCTACTATCTGTTGTTTGTGAAGGTTGAAACATTCTTCCTGACGTTCTTCTTCTTCTTCTTTCTAATACTTCTCCTCTAATATTTGCTAATATAGAACCATATCTTTCATTAAAATTATTACTATAAACATTTCTAGAAAATTCTAGAGGCATTCCTGATGTTCTAAGAGTATTAACTACATCTCTATCAATATCATCTGTTCTAAATATTCTTTCTAAAGCATTATTACTATCAGAACGATTTAAAAGTAATCTTGGTTCTTCAGTTAATAAAGATGGTTCACTTCGTCTTCTAACAAAACGATTATTTATTTGAGACCGGTTATTTGAATTGATTGTATTTGTATAATTTCTTAATAACTCTGTTATAGTTTCTGATTCTTTTTCTTCTTCATTTTCTTCTTCATTCTCTTCATTATTTTTTCTATAACGCTTCATAATATATAGTTATATTATTTATACACATCTATAGTGTAATAGTAAAATATCATAAAATGTGCCTTCAAATACTTCTCTGTAATGAGCATGGTCACATCCACAAAATATTATAAATCCACCTGATTCTCCATTCAACTCAATACATTCACTTTTATCAACATATCTTTCTTTTGTTCTACCTAAATGTTTTTTATGTTGTTTAACTTTATGTAAATAAATAGGCCAGTCTTTATCTTTATTAATTAAAAAGGAGACAGTATATTCACAATCTTCTCTATCAGTATGAGCAGGTAAATCACATCCATTAATATAACAAGATAAATATGTATATGTAGGTCTTAATTTTGTATTTGTAATTTTTTCAATCAATGGTAACATTTCATAATGTAAAAATCTAGAAATAGCTTCATTATTAGATTTATATCTATTAGATTGTCTATCACCTAACGGAAAAACATTATTTTCGATAGAGGTTCTATAATACGTTTGTAGTAAATCTAATAATTCTGGATGTACAGTATCATTTAAATTTACTGGATTGTATTCATCAAAGTTATAATCTACATCCAACAATTTTTTATTTAATCCTTTATTATCATCTACTAAACTTTTAAATTTTAAAATATAATCACATACATTATCAAAGTCACCCTTTAGTATATATGTAAAACTTTTATAACTATTCCAATGTTTAGAAATTTTTTGTTCTTTAAAAAGATTTAATACATGATGATATGTATTAATATAATCTTCCTTTTCTTTTATATCTAATGTAATTGATTCTTTCAATGTATTTTCTTTAAAATTAAATATTGTGTTTAATCTTCCTGTAATGTCTTTTTCTCTTATATAAATATTTATCAAACATACATCTTTATCTAAATTATTTGTAATACTGTGAATCATAGTTTCATCTCTCTGTCTTGAGTTTAATACATTATCATATAAAATTAAGGTTCCTTTCTTCATTTCAACTTCAGTTTTAATTTTATTAAAATTATAAAATATTGTATCACTTAATGAAATTACAATAGTTTTAAATCTTTGTCCAAGTCTTTCAATAAATTGTTTACTATTTTCAGAATTAACATCATACGCATCATAAAAAGGACCATGATTATTTTTACTTTTATATTGTATTGCATTTATATTTTCATAAAATCTTGATTCAACTTTTGTCATTTCTTCTAATTTCTTAATTAATAATGGATATTGAGTTTTATTAATCCATTTATTTCCATTTTCATTAGCAGTAAAATTACATTTTTCTATGATTTCTTTACATTGATTATCTGGTAAAATATCACAAGCCTTAAAAATATTTTTTGTATTAGATATTTTTTTTAAATTTTTTATTTTTTCAGAATCCGTTATTTTTATTTTGTACATATCTCCATTTGTTTTAGGGTTCTTATAATATTCAGGATTAAAATCAGAATACAATCTGGTTCTTTCACATTCTCTAAACCATAAATTAAATATATATTTTTCACCTTTAACAACAGGCATACCAGCATGTTCAGATAAAGGATGTTTTATATTAGTATCTGTTAATGTATTTTGAAATATTAACAATTTACCCTTTTCTGCTTTTACATTTATATCTAATTTTGTAAATCTTGTATCACCACCTTCTTCTACATCATTTAAATAAACAAGTGCGGTCCATAATCTTTGACCTCCTTGTTTAATACATCTTAATGCTTTATCAGAACCATCATGCTCCCACGCATCATAATGTTGTCTATATTCATGTGAAACACCATAATAAACAACTTGATATCTTTCAGCATTTATTAAAGGAGCACCAACTATTTTTGCAATTCTTTCAGCTATAGATTTTGTAATATTATCATAATTATGAAGTATCCAACTAGTTTTACTTGTCCTTCCTTTTGATACATATCCTCCTTTATCATCACTTACAACACTATCAACTAAATTAGGAGTTGCAATATTAATCATATGATTACATTCTTCATCACTTATAATATTATTAATTGTAAGTACTTTAGGATTTTCATAAAGTATTTGTTCATTTACTTCAGTAATTCTTTCCATTTATTAATATAAATATTAATATTTTTAATATTTAACACAATAAATATTAAAAAATATAATTGTATTATTAAAATGAATATTTTAAGTATTGATGTAGGAATAAAAAATTTGGCTTGTTGTCTTTTAACATTAAATAATGAAAAAGTTAATATTAGTGATTGGGATGTAATTAATTTAAACGAAACAATTATAAAAAAATGTAATGTTTGTAATAAAACAGCTACATACTTTAATAAAAAAGATAACTATTGTAAAATTCATAGTAAAAAATGTGAATATTATTTACCAAATGAAGATATTGAAAATATTAATAAAAAAAAAATAAATGAACTAGAATCATTTATATCAAAATATAAATTATCATATACACTAAATAATAAAAAGGAAACATTATTAAATATCAAACAATTTATTGATGATAGATTTTTAAAATTAATTAAAAAAGAAAAAAGTGAATATAACTTTATATCTATTGGAAGAAATTTAAAAAACATTTTTGATGATAAATTTAATAAACACAAGTTAGATATTGTTTTAATTGAAAATCAGATAGGTCCTTTAGCAATAAAAATGAAAACACTTCAAGGAATGATTGCTCAATATTTTATAATTAATTCTGAATGTGAAATATTTTTTGTATCATCTTCTAATAAATTAAAGGAATTTTCTTTGAAAGATGAAGAATTATGTTATAAAGACCGAAAAAACAAGAGTATTGAAATATGTGAAAAATTAATTGATGACGAAGAAAAATTAAATTTTTTTAAATGTAGTAAAAAAAAAGACGATTTAGCTGATTCTTATTTACAAGGATTGTGGTATTTAAAAAATAAAAAATTAATATAATCTATTAATTATTAAATTATATTATTCGTAAAACTCTTACTTAAAAATTCTTTTATAATTCATAATATGGGAGATATTATAGATATATCAAATTTGGATGTAAAAGAAATAAAGTCTTCTTCTAATTTTGGTGGTGGTATTGAACTTTTAATGAATGATAAAAAAAGTAAATCAACAGACGAAAATAAAGAATTAGACATAATCAACTTAGAACAAGAGTTAAATAGTTTAACAATTGATGCAGAACCTATAAGAATTAATGATGACATACAAAAAGTAACATTTGATACAAATATTGAAACATCAAATATTGGTTCCGAATTTAAAAATTTACCAAATAATAATGATGAAAAAACATGGGATGGATATGGTAAATTTAATGATATACCTGTTAATCCTGATGCATCTATTCCAAAACAATCCATGACAGGTGAAGAAATATTAAAAGAAAAATTCAATTATTTGCGTAAGCTTGAACAATTAGAAAAAAAAGGAGTTCAATTAACTAAAAAATATTCGATGGATTCAAATTTAATGGAAATGATGGGTGAATATGATTTAATAATGTCTGAAAAAGAAAAAGAGAATTCTGTTAAATTTCAAGGAAATATGTTATCTGCATTAATCAATGGTATAGAATTTTTAAATGGAAGATTTGACCCTTTTGATTTTAAATTAGATGGTTGGGGTGAACAATTTAATGAGAATATATCAGATTATGATGAAATATTCGGTGAATTACATGACAAATATAAATCAAATGCTAAAATGGCACCTGAAATTAAACTAGTATTTCAACTTGGAGCTAGTGCATTAATGGTACATATGACAAACACTATGTTTAAAAGTGCTATGCCAAATATGGATGATATTATGAAACAAAATCCAGATTTAATGCAACAGTTCAATAAAGCAGCAGTTGACAGTATGGGAAAATCTAATCCTGGATTTTCTGGATTTATGAACAATATTATGAATCCTGAACCTGAAATTAAAAATAATGGACCTCTGCCACCTCCTATTAATGTTCAAGAACAAAAACTTCATTCACGACGTAAAACAGAAGAAACTAATTTTATAAATAAAAGACCCGACTTAAACGCATCTCGTGATGGTGTAGACCTAAACTCATCTACCTTGAATAATATTAATCAACCACAAGAAAGATCATTTAAAAGACCTGAAATGAAAGGACCATCTATGAAAGGACCTAGTGATATCTCAGACTTATTAGGTGGATTAAAGTCTGTTGTACCTGAAACTACAAACAATAGTATTAATTTAATTGTTAAAGAAGATAAAGAAGAATCAGGAAGCACTATAAGTATTAGCGAACTTAAAGAACTTCAAAATGAAGGAACTATGCCAAGAAAAGGTAAAAGAAAACAAAAATCTGATAAAAGTTCCATAAGTTTGGATATTTAATTTATAAATGTTATTAAAGAACATCCTTCTGGTTGTTTATAACTCTGTAACATGTTAAAACTTTCATTTATATTACTATAACTATTACTTATAAAACCCTCTTTTGATGGTTGTTTTGATTTCTTTACTATATTTGTAAATCCATCTGTATTTTTCATAGTATTATCTTTACAAAAAACAAAAGATATAGCTAACAACAGTAATACAATAATATAAACATATGAAAGCATTATATTATAATATAATATTATATTATAATAAATTATAAATTAATAATAACTAAAGCTACCACTTATAAATCCTTCTCTTGATGGTTGATTTATTTTTTTACCTTTATTTCGTACTTTTTTAGAGTTATTATTTTTATTTCTAAAACCATCCCAATTAAGTGAAGGAATTAATCTTTTTAAATTAACAGAGATTGGGTATGTATAAATTACAAAAAAAGCAATTACTGCTAATACAATTAAACCTATTATTAAAACACTATCATATACATTTACATCATACCCTTGAAATTCATCATAAACATTCATTTAAAATATATTAATATTAAAATATTATTATTTATTATTTATTCTTTATAATTTCTAAATTTTATTACAATTAATTTTCTTCTTCCTCCTCCTCTTCTTCTTCCTCTTCTTCTTCCTCTTCCTCCTCTTCTTCTTCCTCTTCTACTTCTACTTCTTCATATTCCTCTTCTTCTTCTACTTCATCTTCATCTTCTTTATCATTTTTTTCTAAAACTTTATTTTCTGTTATTTCCAATGATATATTTTGCATATTTAATTTTTTTAGTTCTTTATTCTCTTTCAAAATTTTTTGTATAGGAGGAAAATTTATTAAATATTCGTATGCTTCCTTCCATAATTTACATTCTTCTTCCTTTTCTTTTAAACAATCAGAAATTACTTTTGTTACTTCTATAATTAGTTTATCTTCCATATTAAGTAGATGTCACCATCTATTTAATATATTTAAAAAATTAATGTATTTTTAATTAATTTAAATATTTTTAATTTACTTTCTGGATTTTCTGGATTTCTTGGCAGACTTCTTAGCTTTCTTGGACTTTCCCTTTTTCTTCATTGATTTCTTCATTACTACGAATTTACCCTTCTTAGGTTTGTAACCTTTAGCAAATAGATTCTTTTTAATTGATTTTTTTGCTAAAGCTGCTAATTTCTTAGAAACAATTCTTCCATGTTTATTTTTAAGTAAATCCTTTTTGGTTAAACCACCAGCGGTATGTTTAGCATTACCATGATACACCTCAGCACGAGATCCTACAGTTTTATCATAAGCCATATTTATATATTATATGTAACATTATTTTTTTTTGCTAAATATTAAATTTAATTATAAGTATTCTCTAAAGGTACTTCTGGTTTTTTACTTACTTTATAATTTGTTAATTTATAATTTTGACTGTATTTTACATATTCCGCATATCTTTGATTCTTTGTTGTTGTTGTATATTTTTGTTTATACGGGAAACATCGACCTTGATTTTCACCATTCTCTTGATTCTGTGTTTGATTCTGTGTTTGTTTATTTTCTTCATTTTTATCACACATTTATAATATTATATAATTTAATATTTAATTTAAAAATTGATTGATATATAAATATTATATTTAGTAAAATGACATCTCTGGCTCAACAATATCAAAAAAAAACAGATAAACAACATATACTAGATAACCCTGATACTTATATTGGTTCTGTTGAAAACGTTGATGCAGATAATTATATTTTCAAAGATAATAAAATAATTCTACAAAATACTCAATACATACCTGGTTTATATAAATTATTTGATGAAGGTATTGTTAACTGTAGAGACCATGTTGTACGTACTCAACAACAAAT
>CESB01148843.1_pt1 | contig 10498 bp, 9 predicted proteins | sample 531071 | NCBI WGS metagenome assembly CESB01 (sample SAMEA2621259, study PRJEB7988) | marine metagenome | biome: marine biome (ENVO:00000447); feature: surface water layer (ENVO:00002042); material: "saline water (ENVO:00002010), including plankton (ENVO:xxxxxxxx)" | depth 5 m | reverse complement strand
TAGGTTGCGGTGAGTTTAAGGCTGATAAATCTAGTGTTTCAATTGATCTAATTGAGTATCCCGAGGTAGATATTGTTGGTGACATCTATGATGTTTTGTGCTCAATTCCATCAGATTCAGTGAAACAAATTTTTTCTTCTCATGTATTTGAGCATTTAGAAAACTTGCCAAAGATTTTTATTGAAATTGAAAGAGTGCTTCAATTGGATGGAACTTTGGAAGTAATAGTTCCACATTTTTCAAATTCTTTTTTTTATAGTGATCCAACGCATACAAAATTTTTTGGGTTATATACTTTCGCTTACTATTTTAAAAACAATCTTTTCAAACGATCTGTACCCAATTACGTAAGGATCGATGGACTGGAGCTTATTGATGTGAAACTTGTCTTTAAGTCATATCGCCCTCACTACATTTCTCATGCAATAAGAAAAATCTTTCAATTATTTTTTAACTCGTCTAGATTTATGCAAGAAATATATGAGGAATCATTTGTTAATTTTATCAGTTGCTATGAGGTGCGATTTAGGGTGCAAAAAAACTAAATTGCTTTAATTTGATTATTGTTTATACCTGTATCGTCGATGATTATGATGATTTAATCGCTCAACCTACTTTTAATGGTGTTAGATATATTTGTTTTTCAGATTCAATTCATAGTAGCCACTTCAGAAATTGGGAGATATTTCCAATACCTAATACAGAAATAATTGAACCAAATTTAATTAATAGGTTTGTAAAGGCTTATTTTTTTGAATTAGGATTTGAAGAAGAATTTTCAATGTACATTGATGGAAATGTTTTATTGAAGAGTGATCCCACGATCTTTCTTGATCAATTTAAACAATCCTCTGCATCGATTGCTGCATTTAAACACCCATACAGACAAAACATTCTTCAGGAGCTAGATGAACTTATAAGAGTAAATAAGCTCTCTTCTGATGAAATTGATAAAACGAATTTATTGTTGAAACGCATGAAAGATAATGGTTTTGACTTTCAATCAACTTTAACAGCAGGATATATTATTTTAAGAAAACATAATGATAATGAATTAAAAATTTCAATGAGGAGTTGGTTAAATATTATTATGAATGAATGCAAAAGAGATCAGATGAGTCTGCAATATGTTTTATGGAGGAATAATATTGAAATGATGTTGCTTGATAGTATTTGTGATTCCGCATCATTCTTTAAAAGATATAATCATGGAAATTATTTAGATTTTATTCCAAGAAATCACCAAGACTTTCTTAAAAAAGTGATGCTTAAAATAAGAAATATCTATAGAAAATGAAATCTATATTAGTTTTGACTATGTATGGCGACCTTGCGGCATCCTCAAGGCAAAGATGCATTCAGTATTTTGATGCACTTAACGAACATAATTTTAATATTCGAGTTGAACCCTTATTTCCAAATGATTATTTAAAAAAAATCTTTAAAAATACAAAGCCATCATATTTAAAAATTTTGTGGTGGTATATAAAAAGATTTTATATTTTATCAAGATCTTCAAAATATGACATTCTATGGGTTCAATATGAACTTTTTCCTCAATTACCAAGTTTTTTTGAGACCCTTGTTTTATTCTTCAACAAAAATATTATTTTGGATTTTGATGATGCAATTTTTCATAAATATGATTTGTGGAGTGGGAAATTTAGAAGACTTTTTTTAGAAAAAAAGTTAGAACCATTATGCTCAAAAGCTTCAGCGATAATTTGTGGAAATAACTACATAAAAGAATGGGCAAAAAAGCTGTGCAAAAATTCTATTTTAATACCCACAGTAATTAATTTTGAAAAATATAATTCTTATAAATCCTTAAATAAAAACTATGTTCCAACTATTGGATGGATTGGTTCACCTGCGACTTGGCTTTATGTTGAACCTTTACTCGATATGTTATCTGATCTTTCAAAAAAAAATAATTTTAAGGTTCTGATAATTGGATCAGGATGCTCAAATATAAAAAAGGCAAATTTTGAATTTAGAGAATGGAATGAAGAATCAGAAATTGAGGATATTTATCAGATGGATGTGGGCATTATGCCTCTTTTTAATGATCCTTGGACTTTGGGTAAATGTGGATACAAACTAATTCAATATATGGCTTGTCAAAAACCAGTTATCGCATCGCCAGTTGGAGTAAACTGTAATATAGTTGAAGATGGAGTAAATGGTTTTTTTGCCAGCACAACTGCAGAATGGAAAAAAGCTATTAATTTTCTAATATCCGATAAAAATTTAAGAGAAGAAATGGGCAATGCAGGCTCAATTAAGATAAAAAATAACTACTCTTTAAACAGTCAGTTACCGGTCTTGTTAGAGTTATTTAGTAGCTTGGATATTGACTAGATAAATTTGGATGTAAAGCAATAAAGATATGTGTGGAATAGTTGGCTTGTGGATTAATGCATCATCAGATTACCAAAATCTTGACGAATTAATACGTCCTATGATTAGTTCTCTAGGTCATCGTGGGCCTGACGCAGATGGATTATGGGTTGATGACAAAATAAATCTTGCTTTTGGACATAGAAGGCTGTCTATACTAGATCTCTCCTCTGCTGGAAGCCAGCCTATGGAGTCAATACGGGGGAGATATATTATTACTTATAACGGAGAGATTTATAATCATGATCAAATAAGAGCAAAAATTGATAAAGTTAAGCTTGGTTACAAATGGAAAGGCACATCGGATACCGAAACAATTCTTGCAGCTATAGACGTCTATGGAGTAAAAAAAATGCTAGACCTTTGCTCTGGAATGTTTGCAATGGCTATTTGGGATAAACATGATAAGAAGCTATTTTTGGCAAGAGATCGCTTTGGAGAAAAGCCTTTATATTACTTTATTAAAAATAAAAAAATTTTTTTTGCGTCAGAATTAAAAGCGCTTAGATCAAATCCTTTGTATGACTTTAAAATTGATCCCAAAAGTGCAAATAATTTTCTAAGAAATGGTTTTATAGATGAAGATCATTGTGTTGATTCTTGTGTAAAAAAAGTAAATCCCGGCGAGGTTATTTGTTTTAACGATCCAACTTCTTTTCCTGTAAGTTCATTCTATTGGTCTCATTTTGATCAAATAAAACAAAAGAATGGTACAAACAAATTAAATGAATCATTTGATGAAGCTTCTGTAAGAATCGAAAATATTATGACAGACACTGTGCGTTCTCATATGATTAGTGACGTGCCTCTTGGATCATTTTTGTCAGGAGGAATTGACTCTTCTTTAGTTACTGCCTTGATGCAAAAAAATTCAAGTGAACCAATTAATACATTTACAGTTGGATTTGAAGAAGACATTTTCAATGAAGCACAATATGCTGAAAAAATTTCTAAATATTTGGGAACCAACCACACAACTTTTATATTAAAAGAATCTGATGCAATAGATATAATTCCTGATCTTGCGAGTATATATGATGAGCCATTCGCTGATTATTCTCAGATTCCTACACTCTTATTATCTCGTGAGGCAAAGAAGCATGTTTCAGTAGTGTTGACTGGAGATGGGGGAGATGAAATCTTTGGAGGTTATAATCGGCATGTTCTTGCTCCTAAGTTATGGAATGTTGCAAATTTTATCCCATCATCAATAAAGAAGTTTTTATTTCCTTTTTTTTCTAGGCTGAACAATCATACAAATATTGAGAGATCTGCTTTAAAGTCAATTTTTAATAAAGCAGGAGTATCTCCCCAATTGCTGCTAAAACTCTCAAATATAATTAATGCATTATCCATTAGCACCTCTTATCAACACCTTTATAGTAATTTAACTTGTATTTTTGATGAACCAAATATTTATTTAAACGAAAGATATAGATTTTCAAATCAAAGTTTAATTAAATATAATTTTGATGAATCACTTGATAAATCTAGATGGACTATGTTGATGGATAGTCTGATTTATCTTCCAGGAGACATACTTACAAAAGTAGACAGGGCATCTATGAGCATATCTCTTGAAACTCGAGCTCCATTAATAGATAGACGTATTGCAGAGGCTGCAGCAAGTTTAAATATAGAATTTCTAATTAATAGAAGAAAAGGAAAATATATACTAAGAGATATCTTATCTAGACATTTACCCAATTCACTATTTGAAAGGCCAAAGCAAGGTTTTACAATTCCGTTAGATGCTTGGCTTAGAAAAGAGTTAAGAGATTGGTGTGAGGACTTGCTTTCAGTCGATAAAATCAAAAAATATAGTATATTAGAACCCAATAAAGTAAGGGCTTTGTGGGATGAGCACTTGGATCATCAAAATAATCATGCTGCAAAGCTTTGGTCAATTCTAATGTTGCAAGCATGGCTAGAGAGGTGGCAGGCTTAATCTGGCTGAATTAAAATGGTTTATTTTGTATCATATTTCTTGCTTCTTTTTGCAACATACATTGGAAGACATGGAGCAGAAGTTCAAAAGATTCTATATTACTTTTTTCTTTTTTTTCTTTTTTGTTTCAGTGGATTTAGATATGAAGTTGGGTGCGATTGGAAAGTTTATAATGTAATTTTTGATTATGACAGCGCTGTTTATGCATTTAGAGACGGGGGTTCATTAGAAATTGGATACTACTTGACTATGATATGGCTTAAAAAATTTGGACTTGGTTTTCAAGCATTAAATATTATTACTTCAGGTTTATTTTTTTTAGGACTTCATGCAATAGCAAAAAGGGAAAAATATCCTTTGCTTATTTTAGCTTTAGCATTCCCATTTCTTATTATTAACTTGCCAATGTCAGGAATTAGGCAGGGGGCAGCATTTGGATTGCTTGCATTTGCTTTTTTAAGTTTTATAGATAGAAGATTTTTAAGATTTTTATTTTTTACACTTTTAGCAACATCTTTTCACTCAAGTGCCATTTTGTTCTTTCTTCTTGCTCCAATGTATTTTTTTAAATTTAATTTAAGAAATTCAATTATTGCAGCAGCTTTAATCAGTCCAATCTTGATATCAATATATTTATCCAGTTTTGGTTTGATTGCTCAAGAGAGATATATTCAAGGTGACCTAAGCTCATTCGGAGCTTATTTTAGGATATCAATAATTTTCTTAATTGCCCTATATTTTTTGTTTTTTATGAGAAAGAAGTGGGTTGAGTTATTTCCAAAAGATTATGAATTTATTCTGATGGGAGCAATTGGCATAGTTCTTACTACATTAATTATACTTCCTATATCAACAGTCATAGCTGATAGACTAGGATTTTACCTATGGTTTTTTGTATTAATTATTCTTGGAAGAGCCATAAGTATCCCGAGTAGATTAAGAGAGCTTTCAGTAATTGGATCGATTTTAGGATTATTTTTCGCATTTACTTTTTGGACTCAAAATTCTCCCTACTTTTACCAGTGTTATGTCCCATATAATTTTCAATTTACAATATATTAGATGAATTTTTTTACTCAAATATGTCCATAGAAGTTAATGATCATAAGTTTTCAGGAGTAAAAATTATTACACCAAAGATTCATGCTGATAACAGGGGTATATTTTCTGAAATATATAACGAAAAAGATTTAATTAAAGCAAATATTTTTTATAAATTTTTGCAAGAAAATCACTCAATCTCCTATAAGAAAAATACGCTTAGGGGTCTGCACGCTCAATTAATCCCATATGCACAAGCGAAGTTAGTTAGATGCAGTAGGGGATCTTTTTTAGATGTATTTGTTGATATAAGGAAAAGCTCAAAAACATTTATGAGCTGGAGCTCTGAATTCATATCTGCTAAGAATAAAAAGCAAATACTCATTCCAGAGGGATTTCTTCATGGGTTTCTTACTCATGAAGATAATACTGAAGTGATATACAAATGTTCAAATTTTTATTCACCAAAAAATGAAATTTCTGTTATCTTCAATGATGATGAATTCAAAATAGACTGGGGTATTAAAAATGGGGAAAAGATTTTAATATCTGAAAAAGATAAAATGGGAAAACAGTTTAAAGATATTGATAATCCCTTTTAGATTTTTTATTAATACATAATTATGATTTTATTTTACTTCTTTACTGATTGTTTTAGTTTATGAGAGCGACATGCATCATTTCTTTTGATTGCGAGGGAAAATGGGGCCTGATTGATAACTTGCTCCCGTACCATGAGTCTCACTTTACGGCATTCAATATTTATAAAGCATACAAAGCCATTCTTGATGCTCTTGAAGAGAAAAACTTTTCCTCAACATTTGCTTTTGTTGGAGCTTTTACTATGGAGAAAAAGTACTTCTTTGATCATTGGTCAGAAAAATTAAAAAAATCTAAAGAACATCAAATTTGGCTAAATAATTTTATAAATGATCAACAAGAATCAATAGATTCTAGTTGGTTTTGTCCTGAGTTGATTCCATTAGTTCGTTCTTATGAGAACCAGATTCATGAAATATGTTCACACGGATTTACGCACCTTTCGTGGAATGTAAGCAATATTGGGGCATTGCTTATTGAGATAGAGGGAATAATTGATTGGTATAAACAACATTCTATTTCTTCCAACACTTTCATTTTTCCTAGAAATATAATTGAACGGAAAGAATTATTATCTAACTTTGGTATCGATGCTTACAGAGAGAAAATAAGAAATGAGTCCCCCTCATCACTTCTTAATAGATTTTTTCAATTATTGAGTGAGTTTAATATTTATGCAAAATCTGCAAATCATTCTAAATTTGTGAGTAAACCTATTCCAATTCTTGGAGAGCACTTCTTGAATTGGAGACATGGTTTAAGAAAGTTGGTTCCAATGAAGGTTACTAATCTTCGCTTTCAATCTGCTCTTGAGGATGCAATTAAAAATAATGGTGTCGTTAATTTATGGTCTCATCCACACAATTTTATATCTGGACAAAATCAAATTGATTTATTTGTATCATGTTTAGATATTTTAGAAAAAAAATACAGACAGGGAGACATTCAAGTTCTTACTCAAAAGGAATATATTAATCAAACATATCCTCAGTTACTCAAAAAAGTTGATGCTAGTTAATTCAAATCATAATGTTTCTATTATTATTCCTCTTTCAAATGGGTCGCAATACGTTACAGACCTTTTTAAATCTATTAGGAAACAAACATTAAAACCAAAGGAAATAATTTTTGTTATTTCAAAAATAGGTAATTGGAAACTTGCTATTGATAAAATCAAGGAAGAAAAAAATTTCATTACAAAAATTATTTTTTCTGATCCAGTTTTTCCTGGAGCTGCAAGAAACTTGGGAGTAAATAATGCTGAGCATGATCTCATAGCATTTTTGGATGCTAGAACTCTTCCAACAGAAGACTGGTTAGAGCAAATGGTAAAAAAATTATATGATGATTCATCTGCTCTTGTTACTTCTAAAATGATTTGCTCCTCAAATACTTTTTTTCATCATTTGTTAAAAGCAGCAACATATGGAGAAAGATCAGTAGAATGTTTACCAGGCTCTGTTGTAAAAAAATCTTTATTTATATCCTCTAATGGATTTCTTGAGCACGTTAGAGCAGGAGAGGATTGGGAGTGGATAAATCGTTTCTTTAAACAAAATAAATCATCTAAACAACAAAAAATCGTTATAAATTATCATGGATTGCCAGATACTATTTCACAACTTATTAAAAAATGGTTTATCTATTCATTTGAGAATTCTAAGGTTAGTATTTTATTAAAAGAAAAATTTTCATATATGGGCTTAGCGTTTATTCTTTTTTCTATACTTTTATATAGGTGGAATCATATAGTCTCTGGTGAAGTATGGAATGAGGATGCCTTTCTATTTATACCAAATTTGAATAAAATCTTTTGGTCAATTTTTCTTTTTTGCTATTTTTTGTATAGGGGCATATTTAAACCATTATCAAATAAAGTTAATATTCAATTTTTATTTCCGGGCTCATGGGTACTTGTAGGAATAATAGGACTAATAATAGATTTGGTAAAAGCTCCCGGTAGGATTCATGGATCAATAATGCATTTATACACATTCATAAACAAAGAAAGATAATGAAAAATTTTTTAGTTCTGTGATTTTATTAATTGAATAGTTACAATACAAATTTAAAAACATCTTTTTGAATAAATTGAAACTATTAGTTACTGGGGGCGCTGGGTTTATTGGTTCAGCCTTTATTAGAGAGGCAATTTCTCGAAAATTTTCGGTATTAAATTTAGATTCCCTTACTTATGCATCCTCTGAGAAAAGTCTAGAATCTATTTCAAATAATAAAGCATATTCATTTATTAATTTAGATATCAGAGATAAGAATTCTCTTTACCATGCCTTTACAGAATTCTCACCTGACGTAGTAATACATTTTGCTGCAGAAACTCATGTGGATAAATCTATTGATTCCCCAGCAAATTTTATTGAAACAAATATTATTGGGACATTCAATTTGTTGGATTGTGCAAACAAATATTGGACAGAGGCTGGTAGACCCTCTACTTTTAGATTTTTGCATATTTCAACAGATGAAGTATATGGTTCTCTTAGTAGTAATGGCATGTTTAAAGAAACAACAAAGTATGATCCCTCTAGCCCTTACTCGGCATCAAAAGCATCTTCTGATCATTTGGTAAGAGCATGGGGAAAAACTTTTAATTTACCTATTTTGGTTACAAATTGCTCAAATAATTATGGACCATTTCAATTTCCAGAAAAACTTATTCCTGTTGTTTTAAACAAAGCTTTAGCTGGAGAATCAATTCCAATCTATGGAAATGGAAAAAATATAAGGGATTGGCTTTTTGTTGAAGATCATGTTGATGCGCTTTTAACGGTTTTAGATTTAGGTGATATAGGTCGAACCTATAACATAGGAGGTAATTCAGAAGTATCAAATATTGATGTTGCAATAAAAATTTGTCAAATCCTTGACAAATATCGTCCAAAATCAAATTCAAGATATGAAAATCAAATTAGTTTTGTTAAAGATAGGCCAGGTCATGATTTTAGATATGCTATTGACTCCTCTCGGATCAGAAAAGAACTAGGCTGGAAACCTAAGTATTCATTTGATGAAGGAATTAAAAAAACTATTTTGTGGTATTTAGAAAATGAGAGATGGTGGAAAGACCTTTTGCATAAAACTAAGCTCACTGAGCGCCAAGGAACAGTCAGATGAATTTGCTTATCTTTGGAGAACGTGGTCAACTTGCGTCTGAATTAAAAGCAAGATGCCCAAAACATATCAATCCTATTTTTATAGGAAGAAATAATTTAGATCTTATTCATTTAGATAAAATTCATCTTTTATTCAAAAAATTTAATCCGGATTTTGTTATTAATACTGCAGCATACACAGATGTTGACCAAGCTGAACAAAATCCTGAGCTAGCCACAAAAGTTAATTCATTGGTACCAAAGGTAATAGCTCATGAGGCATGCTCTTTCAATATCCCTTATCTTCATATTTCAACTGATTATGTTTTTCATGATAACGGAGATCAACCCTTAAGTGAAAAAATATTACCAAGTCCTAGAAGTGTATATGGAAAATCTAAATTTGAAGGCGAAAAAAATATTATGAATGCAGGCGGCCTTTACATAATTTTAAGAACTTCTTGGATTTTTTCAAAATATGGAAAAAATTTTTTAAAAACAATCTTAAATTTATCAAAGTGTAATGAATATATTGAAGTTATCAATGACCAAATTGGTGGTCCAACTCCCACAGAAGAGATTGCAAATGCTTGTTATAAATTAATTTTAGAAAAAGAAAATTTAAAAAGTGGAATTTTGCATTTTTCGGGATTCCCTGACGTTAGTTGGGCAGAATTTGCTAGGGAAATAATTAATCAATCGATCTATGATACTAAAGTTAAATTTGTATCAACCGATTATTATCAATTAAATAACAAAAATTATATTGCAATGAGACCATTTAATTCTAGACTTGATTGCAATTTAATCAACCATCTTTATAGTATAAAAAGACCAGAATGGAAAAAGTACATTAAAAAAATAGTTGATTCAATCAATTTAGAAGAGTGAAAAAAAGGAAAGGTATTATTTTAGCGGGTGGAAATGGTTCTAGGCTGTATCCAGCAACAAAAGGTATCTCAAAGCAGTTGATTCCCCTTTATGATAAGCCGATGATCTATTATCCATTATCTGTTTTGATGCTCGCAGGAATAAGAGAAATAGCCATCATCATAAAGGAAGAAGACTATAACAATTTTTTTTCATTATTAGGCGATGGATCGCAGTGGGGCTTATCTATTGAATACATTTTTCAACCCTCTCCTGATGGTTTGGCTCAAGCCTATATTCTTGCAGCCGAATTCTTAAATGGTGCTCCTTCTGCGATGATACTTGGTGATAATATTTTCTATGGATCAGGATTTGGTGGTCAACTCGATAAAGCAAATGAATCAGACCGAGCTTCAATATTTTGTTACCAAGTTACAGATCCAGCATCATATGGAGTAGTTGAATTTGCAAGTGATGGATCTATAAATTCTCTTCAAGAGAAACCTGAAATACCCCCATCTGACTA
>CESB01016928.1_pt1 | contig 10525 bp, 7 predicted proteins | sample 531071 | NCBI WGS metagenome assembly CESB01 (sample SAMEA2621259, study PRJEB7988) | marine metagenome | biome: marine biome (ENVO:00000447); feature: surface water layer (ENVO:00002042); material: "saline water (ENVO:00002010), including plankton (ENVO:xxxxxxxx)" | depth 5 m | reverse complement strand
AACAAAACGAGTAAAAACAAAACGAGTAAAAACAAAACGAGTAAAAAAAAAAGGTGTAAATAAAGAAAAATTACTCACACAAAAAAAAATGCGTTCTGTTAATAATTTAGTTAATAGATTAACTAAAAGTATAAAACAAAAATTAGTTACCGTAGGAATACTTACAGCTCCTTTTATATCACATGCTGATTCATATATAACTTCTTATATGGGATCTAGTTATGTAAAATGGATAGAATCAGCTGGTGCTTTAGTAGTACCATTAGAATATAATTTACCAAAGCCTATTTTACTAGGATTTTTGAAACAGTTAAATGGAATAGTTTTAATAGGAGGAAGTATTGAAAATAAAAAGACACATACAAATAAACAATTTTTAATGTATGAAGAAACAATTCAATATATATTAAATTATACAAAATATCAAAATAAAATAGGTAATTATTACCCCGTATGGTGTACATGTATGACATTCGAGTTAACGGCAGCTTTTGCTATGGAAAAAGATATATTGAAAAAACAAAAAGATATATATAAATATTTAATTAAAGAAGGTTTTGATGGCGGAAATACATTACATTGGACAAAAGAACCTAGTAAATTAAAAAAATTATTTACACAAGAAGAATTAAATAAAATGAGTAAAGAAGAGTGTGTATTCTATACACATTCTTTATCATTAAAATATGATAGTAATCATATAAAAAAGTTTTCAAAATATGCGAATATAGTAGCTACTGGATTAACAAAAGAAAATAAGATAAAATATATAGCAATATATGAATTAAAAAATATGCCTTTATATGGAGTACAATTTCATCCTGAAAAAATACAATTTGAATATTATAATAATGGTTACAGAGTACCAAAAACAGACATAGCCATTAAATTTTCTACAAAATTAGCAAATTTTTTTATATCAGAATGTAGAAAAAATAGTAATATTTGGATTGGTGGAAAAAAATTTTATGATTTTACAATAAATGATTATAATATTTTTAATAAACCAATTTCAGCTAGATTAAGACATTTACATAAAGAAAATATAACTGATTCGATAGGACCTTGGGGACCTGGTGTATATTTTTTTGGTCCTACAGTTGTACCTACTGGTAAAAATATAATACCAAATCCTTGGCAACTATCAATAGGTGTAAATAATGATGATAATGATGATAATGATGATAATAATGATGATAATGATGATGATGAATATGATGAATATGATGAATTAGAACTATCTTGAAAATGCTAACCCTACATTTCCCCCAACAAATTTTACAACATTGTAACGTTCTTCCATTAAAGTAATATCATAAGTATAGGAGTATATACTCCAACTATTTTTATTTACACCAATGACTTCAGTTTCAGAAACCATGTTACCATCATTATCAAATGAAGATGTTTCTCGGCATATTTGTGAAAATTGTGCTATAGGATCTAGAGGAGGTGTAGTTGTAGTAAGTTCTAGTTCAATAGATACAAATTTGCTTAAATTAATAGCGCCTGAAGGTTGTAAATCAAAAGGATTTGTATTAAGGCAAAAATTATAACACATTAATCCGTTTGAATTACTACCACCAGATGTTCGTGTATATTTTTCAATATATTCATAAATACCATTATCAAATATATTTTCTCTATATTTCCCATCCAATAATATTGCATTAGTTTTAATAATTCGATATTCTTTTTCTACTAAATACTTCCCAGAAGTAGAGAATGGTGATGGTAAAGTATGATTAGATCCCCAATATAAAGGATATGCGGTTCTTTTATATGGAGATCCCCAAAATTCACTATTAATACCTAATTCTTTAAAACGCTCTTGTTTAGATTGTTCTAATAAACTAATATATTGATTTTCAGATAATGTTAATTGTTGTAATATCATTTCTTGTTGTTCTGATTCTAAAGTATGCCATTCATCGCCTATAATATTTAATATATTAGATAAATCACTTTGAACACTTTGAACACTTATTGCTTTTGGTAGACTTTCAGACAAAGGAAACGATGATCCATTGGGACATCCATAAAATTCTGGAGTAGGGTCGTCGGATTTAACATATCCTATCGAATTTGTTTGTATAAAATTGCTACTGGATATACCAGGAACATTATCAATAGATTCATCAGGAGCACAATCGCCTTCAGTCGTATTGTCCTTATCTACAACATAAGGAGGACACCATACAGGATAATTAGTATTAATAGAACCTTGTTCTGGCCATACAGGCTGAGTTAATGATCCATTTGACGAGGTAACCGCAGTTACACCTGTATAAGGACCTTTTTTATAATCTAAAATAGTATCAATAGTAGGAGGATAAAATCCAGGTTGATCGAGAATAGTTTCATTTTTAGCAAAGGAATCAGATGTATAGCAGGTTTCAGGATTTATATTATATTCTCTTGCACGCATCCAACGATTATAATTTGAATTAGCATAAGGATTTTTATTAGGTAATTCAATATTAATGTTATTAAATGATTTAAATCTATTATTATTTTCAGGTTTATCAGACAATAAAAAAGTTAATAATTCATCATTATCAATGTCATCCTCCTTAAATAATACTTTACAAGCATAACAACCTGTAATAGCAAATATATCATTATCACTAGGACTACAAATAGGACAAGCTCCATTGTTATTATAATACCAAGGTTGTTTAGCTGTATAGTTATTAGATGGAATACTAACTTGATTAAAAGAATTTTTATAAGTTTTATTAGTATAATTAGACCATTCGTTTCGTAGATAAGCGTCGCTACGTCTAGCAAACCACATCCAAGATGCTACCATACCCATAGAATCTAAAGATAATTTTTGTGAATTAACAACATTATGAAATTTTTGTTCACGAATATCTTTAATAAGATATTCATGTGGTTGTGCTGCGAATACTCTTCTCTCATCATCACTAAGAAAAATATATGTAGATATAATATGTATATCTGCGTCCCATAGATTTCGTTTATCTAAATAACTATTAAGAAAATCATCACTGGTCTCTGGTGGCCCTAAAGAACGCGAATTAGATATTTTATTTAAAAATTGTCTATAAATATCTTTATTACTATCATCTGAACTACTATCAGAACTATTAAATAAATTTTCCATAAATTTATCACTAATATCATAACGTCTAGAAACGCCTTGTGGTTGGTGTAAGAATCTATAAAGCTGATCAGTAGGTTCGTTAAAATTAGGTGCTTTATGGTTATAATTATTATATGGATTCATAACATCTCTAATGGTAAAAAGTTCTTTAATTGGTTTCATAGTAATATGAACTTCTAATTCGTTATATTGTAACGCAATCAAAGGAAATGCTTGTTTGCTATTTAATCCAAACCATAAATTTAATGGAATAAATAAAGATTTTCCTCTAATACTAGGTTCTGCTCCACCACGCGAAGAATCATATACAGCATTTGGATATTTTCCATTAGAAGTATTTTTTTCAGGATCAGTAAATTCATGAGTATCACCAATCATTTCTTTAATAAGTTCTTTTTTTTCCTTGCTAAAATCTCTTTGGATCATTGAAAGAAGATAATCTCCAGAATATTTTTGTAAAGTCATACCTCCAACAATAACTTCGACTTGATCAATCATTTTAATACCTAAATTTTCAATCCATTTAAAATTATAAGGAATATAGTAAGTATTATTACATTTAACTTTAATAGAATTACCCTCAGTATCTGTTATATTTTCAAAATTATCTATATTTACATTACATGGATTCTTATAATCTATATTTGCATCTTTAAAACATTGATTACAATTATTATTTGTAGAATGTTTATTATCAAGTATAGGATATAATGGACTCCATATATTTGGTAATGTTACAACTAAATATGAATCCATAACTAAATCAGCATACCTTGGATATTTGAATATAAATTTACTCTGTTCATTTAGACGTAGTTTGCGAGTACCATCAAAATCTAATCTATATTTTTGCATTCCGAAATTAGTATATCTAGAATATGAACTTTTCCAAAATGTTTTTTTAGGATTACCATTTAAATAAATATTTCCTTGACCGACAGAAATTAAATTAAGTAATCCACCTGGCATAATATATATATATATATATGTTATATTTTAAGACATTTATGATATATATAAATATATAAAAAAAATAGTATAATTATATAGATGAATGATATACTAAGAAAATTAAATATGTCAAATATAAATATGTCAAATATTGATACAAATAAACAAATACAAATAATAGTAATAACAATTGTTATTATAATAATAATTGGAACATCTGTATATATTTATAATAAAATGACATATACTAAAAAATATTGTAAGGTAATAAATAATATATATGATGATATAGGCAAAGTACAATCCATAAATATAAGTGATGCTAAATTTAAAGACTATGCATTACGTGATTTTTATATAAAATCATCTTATAATTGTTGTGCTATAGGGCATTTTAAAAATACATATGTAGATACATGTGCATTAAAACAAGTAATTAGACAAGGTGTTAGAGTATTAGATTTTCAGATATTTTCAATTGAAAATAGACCAGTAATAGCAGTATCATCAATACCTTGTGATTATAACAGTATAAATATTGAAAAACAATGTTATTTAATAAAAGAATCATATAATTATGTGAAGTTTTCAGATGCGATGGAATTGATATCAAGTTATGCTTTTTCAGGTGATACTTGTCCAAATCCAAATGATCCTTTAATATTACATTTTAGAATCATGTCTGTAAACAAAGAGATATACTCAACAATGTCAGATATATTAAAAACAAATTTTAATAGAAGTTTATTAGATAAAAAATATAGTTATGAATATAATGGATATAGTTTAGCGAATGAGCCAATAACTAATTTAATAAATAAAGTAATAATTTCAGTAGATCGTTCTAATAGCTTATTTCAAGATACGCCATTATTAGAATTAGTAAATATATGTAGTAATTCGGTTTTTATGAGAGGATTAAGAGAGAAAGATGTAAAATATACACCTGATTATAAAGAACTACTTGAATTTAATAAAAAAAATCTAACAATAGAATTCCCTGATGTATCTACATCAAATAATAATCCATCAGCATCGCTAGGAATGAAATATGGTGTTCAAATGGTTGCTATGTGTTATCAAAATTATGATGCTAATCTAGAATACTATGAGACATTTTTTGCGAAGGCAGGGTATGCGTTTGTTTTAAAACCAGAATCATTAAGATATAAAATAGTAACTATAGCAAAACCTGAACCTCAAAATCCAGAATTATCTTATGCTGATCGTGAATATAAGTCAGATTTCTATAACTTTACAATTTAGAAATATATAACAATTCAGAAATATATAACAATTCAGAAATATATAACAATTCAGAAATATAGATTAGATAATCAATATAAATACATACGTATGTATAAATATATGTATAGATTGATTCCATTGCGCGTATTACGTAGAACACCAGGTGTAAAATTTGATGAAATGGTTCCATCAGATATTCCAAAAATACATGGAATTGATAAAGTAGTTCATGGTCCTAATAGTTTATCACCTGGACCTATGGATGATTTGACACCACCAATAAAAAGACCTTGGTATATGCATACAGGTCAAGATGATAATTTGATGGTTTTACAAGGAACTAGGTATATAGATATTTATTGTCCAAATAGAAGAGAGAAAGCATCTTTTATAGTAACTCCTGAACAAATTTATAAAAACGATAAATTATATTATGATGGTCCAGCTATGGTTGTATGGCCTGCCGGAATATTTCATAGAATTATAAGTGGAGAAGAAGGAAGTATTAGTATAAATTTTGCTACAAGAACAAAGAAATTTAGTCTAGACGATAATTTTAATATTTATAATTTGAATACCTACACAGGTGAATATAATGTTATAAAAGACGGTAGTGATGATCAACCAGAGTTTGATTATGTATATCCAAGTAATGAACTAAGAGAATTGGCGAAATTAGAATAGTAAATTTTTAGGTATATTCCAATCTAAATGTACAATACCAATAATTCCAACAGTAAAGATTAAAATACGTTCGTGACTGCCTATTTTAATGGTATTAATATCAGTACCAGGCCAAAATAAATATAAAATTAAAATATAGATAAATAATAACATAATAAAATCTACATATTTTTCTCTTTTTTGAATAACTAATAAATTTTTTTGAGTATCTTTGTTTTTTAAATATATTAATCTAATATTTAATACTATGAATAGTATTTTTAAAATAATAATTGTATATAAAAAAATAGTATATACATGTGTATATGTAGCCATATAATATAATATATATATAATATATTATATGTATACTAATAAAAATTTTGAAGAAAAAGAGTTAGCTATTTTAAGAGAAGCGGTTGATAAAGCTGAAAACAATACAAAAAAAGAAAATGTAAATTCACCTGAAATAAAGAAAATGATAGATGTGGTTGAGTTATTTTTAAGAAAAACAAAATGTATATGTTATGGAGGAACAGCTATTAATAATATATTACCTATAAATGAACAATTTTATGATAAATCATTAGAAATTCCAGATTATGATTTTTATTCTAGTAATGCGTTAAAACATGCGAAAGATTTAGCTGATTTTTACGCAAAAGAAGGTTTTACTGAAATAGAAGCTAAAGCTGGGATGCATAAAGGTACATTTAAAGTATTTATAAATTATATTCCAGTGGCTGATATTACGCAAATGGAAAAAAAAATATATAATACCATAAAAAAAGAAGCTATTCTTACAAATGGAATTTTATATGCGCCACCAAATTTTTTGCGTATGTCAATGTATTTAGAATTATCACGTCCAAAAGGTGATGTAAGTAGGTGGGAAAAAGTGCTAAAACGTCTTGTTTTGTTAAATAAAAATTTTCCTTTAAAATATAAACAATGTAATTATAAAAATTTTCAAAGAAATTTTGAAGAAACTTCATCAAATAAAATACATGAAAATGAAATTTATGATTTAGTATGTGATACTTTAATAAAACAAGGAGTCGTATTTTTTGGTGGCTATGCGAGCAATTTGTTTTCAAAGTATATGCCAAAACACTTAAAAAAAAATAATAATAATGCTCCTGATTTTGATGTATTATCGGAAACACCAGAAATAACAGCAACTATATTAGTAGAGCGTTTGATATATGAAGGTTTTAAAAAAGTATCATTTAAAAAAAAGAATGGAGTAGGTGAAATTATAGCCCCACATTTTGAAATATTAATAGAAGGTGAAACAGTTGCGTTTATATATGAACCTTTGGCTTGTCATAGTTACAATGTAATATATAGAAAAGGAAATCCAATAAAAATTGCTACAATTGATACAATGTTGAGTTTTTACTTAGCTTTTATTTACGCTGATAGACCTTATTATGATAAGGAACGTATATTATGTATGGCCCAGTATTTGTTTCAAGTTCAATTTAAAAATAGATTACAACAAAAAGGTTTATTAAAACGTTTTAGTATAAAATGTATTGGAGAACAATCTACACTAACAAGTATAAGAGAAGAAAAAGCTGAAATGTATAAAAAATTAAAAGATAATCGAAAAACAAAAGAATATGAAGAGTGGTTTTTAAGATATAATCCATTAGAAAATAAAACTACATTGAAAGATAAAACTACATTGAAAGATAAAACTACATTGAAAGATAAAACTACATTGAAAGCCTCAAAAAAAACAAAAAAACGAGTTAAAAAAAAGAAACAAACTGTAAAAATGAAATTATCATTGATAAATAAAAAATCCGATTATATATTTTAATTTGCCTGTAATTATCAATTAGTATAATATTATTTAGTTAAAAACATATTTTTATCATAACATCTTTATAAATTTTTTGAGTAAATTCTCTAATTAAATTATATATAGGTGTTTCATATAGTGAATTAGGTATATTTTTTTTTAGAACACTAACTAAACTAATAAAATATACAATAAGTAAATAAATAATTTGTCTAAATCTATAAAATAGTAATTCTTTGATAGACCAATTATTAACATATGAACATAAATTTTGTTTCTCTCCAAGAAAGAATTTATGAATGGTATTAATACCTTCAACTGCTCTAAACGATGTATTTTTATCATTAGCTAAATTTAATGCTTTAATGATATTATTAAACTGTATTAAATGAATAAATAAACACTTATTGTCTTCTTTACTTTTTTTATCAAAGAGTGTTGGATTAAATCCATCAATACAGTTATCATAAGATAAATCTCCATTTATTAAAATTGGAATAAATGATGATTTATACAATGTTTCAATCAATTCTTCTTTTGAAGAGAAATTAGATTTTATAATTTCAACACAGTTTTTTGTGTCAAAATAATTAATATATATTTTATCATTTATTTTTTCAGTGATTTCTTTCATTGTAATGAAATTTTCTAATGTTGAAATTAAAATATCTTTCCATATATGTAAATTACAATTATCTTTCCAACATGTTCGCATATTATCATAAATAGATTCTGTTAAATCTAATCTATCTATCAAATAAAGAACAGCAAATGCTGAACCAATACTAGAACCTGATATTTTATTAATTTTAATTTTTTTGAGAGATTCTAGTTTTTTAATATAAATAAGTATTCCAAATAAATATAATCCATTAAAAGCTCCGTTATCTAAAATTAAATCAATCTCTTGTGTATTAGAAGGTGGTAAATTTTTAACTAATTCATCAACTAAATTGCAAAATATAGAATAAGACATTTATTATAATTATAAGAAAAATAATTATAATAACTAACTTACTGTAATAAAATATTATTAATAAATTGTTTAGGATCAGAATGATATAATTCTACAATTTTTGCTTGTGAAATTTTTTTATCAGGAACTTTTTTAAATTCTACATTCATAGATTTTAAAGTTTCATCAAAATCACAATAATCATTAAATGAATAAAAATGATTAAACATTTCTTTTATAATATCACGTGATGCGTATTCCATTTCTAAACTAGCATCTATTCTGCCTGGTCTAATTAATGCTTTATCTAGTTTATCATAATAATTACTAGTAATAATTATTATTCTTCCAGGTGTTTCTCGTATACCATCTATTATATTTAATATAAATGATAAAGTTAATTTATCATCTGTTGCTATACTAGAATATTTTTTATCTAAAGTAGTAAAATCATCATCTTTACATGCCTTGATTACACTACTAATCAAACCAAATTCATTTGCGCTAGAATTATTACTAGAATTACTAGCATTACAAGCAGAAGATTCATCTTCTCTTGAAAATACAATATTACTCATACAATCAATATCTTCAAATACTATAATTTTTTTAGAAAAATCAATAGGATTTTTCTTATTTGCTTTAATATATTTATTTTCAAAAAACACCTTGGCAAATTCTTTAGTTGTTGAAATTTTATTTAATGGAATAACAATTAAATGTCTATTTAATTTTTTAGCAATAGATTTAACTATCGAAGTCTTACCTGTACCTGGTGGTCCTGATAATCCTATACCTAACGTATATGGTTTTCCATGATGTTCGTACCATTTTTTATTATTAATGAAAAAATCTATTTTTTCTAGTAAATAATTTTTTTGTTTAAAAAATATATTATCAAAAGAAGTTGTTGTTTGAAATTCATATTCACTCCATATTTCTAATTGTGTATCAGATTTAATACCTTCATATGTATAAATATATGTTTTACCATATCTGGATTCTTGTAACGAATTAATATAATTATTTGTAATATTTTTAACAAATTCTTTTAGTTTATATACTGAATCAATATAAGAAAATAGTTTTATTTCTATATTTTCTAATTTTATATTAGTCCTACTATTATTATTTTCAAGATCTTCTTTCTTTATATTGACAGTACACCATATAGTATCATTTAATTTAAAAGGTTTCTTTTGTTCTACTACATAAGCAATGTCTTCTGATAAAGATAATATGGAAACATCTACTCCATAATCATCATAATTACTAGATTGATTACTACATTCTCTAATAGAATATATATCACTAGATGTATTTAACAAATCTCCTACATGTTTCCATACTGCGTAAAAAGACATACTGAAAATATTTTCGTGTCGTCTAGAGAACTGACCATTAATAAAACATCTTTTTCCTTCTATATAAATTTTATTTTCTCTCATAAAAATTGAAGATAAAGTATGTTTTATAGATATTTTATTAATATTATCAAGTAATACATTATTACTAATTAATATAATAGCTATAAAAGTTAGTATTGTAGAGAATATATTATTTGATTTATCTTGACTTGAAAATAATAAATTCATTTTAAGTAAATCAATAAATCCATTACTATTCATAATAATAATAACAACAGCATGTTATTAAATTACTTTAATATATATATATAATCGAATAATAAGATAAATATATGGTTAACATAAAAATTTACATTTCAGGTTCTAGTGTTTCAGGTTCTAGTGTTTCAGGTTCTAGTGTT
>CESB01083636.1_pt1 | contig 10543 bp, 12 predicted proteins | sample 531071 | NCBI WGS metagenome assembly CESB01 (sample SAMEA2621259, study PRJEB7988) | marine metagenome | biome: marine biome (ENVO:00000447); feature: surface water layer (ENVO:00002042); material: "saline water (ENVO:00002010), including plankton (ENVO:xxxxxxxx)" | depth 5 m | reverse complement strand
AGAACCCAATAAATTATAAGAACCCAATAAATTATAAGAACCCAATAGAAAATAATTTTAAAAACAAGAAACATAAATTGCTACCATTATCCAATATAGCAGATAATGATATAAATCATGAAAAAAATAATAAATATAAACTACCCAAACCAATTAAAAAACAAATATTAAATCCTATAAATAAAAAAGAAGCAATATATAAAAAAAAAGGAATACATAAAAAAGAAGCAATACATTATGATAATTTATATAATTATGACAATCAAATTTTAAAAAACGAGGCTATTTGGATTAATAATTTAAGAAAATATTAATTATTTATTATATATTCATCAATATTCTTCATAATATCTAGTTTTTCTATAGTATTTTGTAAATTACTTTTTGATGTTGTTACATCTTTGAATAAATAATTTGTTTTAGGAGCAATTTCATTCTTTTTTATTTTTTTATAAACGTTATCAATATTTTTACAAACCTGTGTTATAGTTTGTTTTGATTTTTCTGATATAATTTCAATATTAAAATTTGTATTTTCCATAATTAATTCTAAGGCAAAATATAATATATATCTCCTTTTTTTTTTAATACTCCACGAATATTTTAATGAAAATAATTCTAATAAAGATTCAATACATTTCATTTTTATATCATTATTATCAGCTTTAATAATAATTAATTCCCATATTATCCAAATTACATCTAATTGAAATTTTGAATCTACAGGAGCAAATGTTCTTCTTTCACAATAAATTGGTTCTTTTTTTTTTCTACATTTTTTTTCAAATTCTATAATCCATTCTACCCAATAACAACATTGTAATAAATTTTCTTTTTTATCTAAAAGATACGCTAGTTCATTTATAGCCACATATATTTCTTTTGGATCGTTATTTTTCCAAATAATATAACCGTAATCTACTGAATTAGCTTTAAATTTATTAGACATATATGTAAGACTAAATTCTTCATCATTTTTAATTTTAATAGGCTCAAACGCAGGTTTTTTATTTGATAAACATAACACACAAATAATTTCAGCAAAAAGTATTTTAATATTATTATTATTCCTTAATAATAATTCATTTCCTATATATCCATTTATAATTATTTCTTTGAATTTATTAAATCGTAAATTTATATATATAGGTAATTTTGGATTACCTAAATGTATATATTTACTAACTGATTGTAATATAATTTCCCATATATCTTGGTAATGTCCAGCACAAATTAGTTCTGCACACCAATTACATGCTGATTCAATCTTATTATTTACAATACAATTTAGTAATTCTTTTTCAACATCGGATTTTTTAAATTTAGAAAATGATATCCCTTTAAAGTCTTTGCTATTTCTTATATCATTAATATCATTGTCATTCATATAATTAGAATAAATACAAAAAAAATATTAATAATACATATACATGAAGTCTTTAAAACGAGTTTTCAATAAAACATATAAAGTTCTAAAAAATATAGATAATTACACTAGAATATGTATCATGCTTGGATTAGTTCTTTTAATAATTATTTTATTCAATAAATTACCAGTTATTGAAAATTTTGAGAATAACTTGGATGAACAAACCAGTAAACATATTACTAAAAATAATGACAATTTATATGATAAATTTTATGTTGATATTTATGATAAATTAGTACATAGCGATGTAAAAAATAAATACGAAATATCTAATTTACAAAAAATAGCATATTTAGATGACAATAGTATAGTGCTTGATGTTGGATCTGGTACAGGCAGACATTGTAGTATTATGGAAAAACTAGGATGTTCTTGTACTGGTATAGATACTTCTAGTTCTATGATTGAAAAATCCAAAAAAATAGCACCTAAATCTAAATTTATAAAAGAAAATGTTTTAACTACTATGATTTTTCCTGCTAATTCTTTTACACATATTACTGTATTTTATTTTACATTATATTATTTAAAAAATAAAAAGCTATTTTTTAAAAATGCCTATCATTGGTTAACACCTGGTGGTTATTTAATTATTCATTTAGTTAATAAACATAAATTTGATCCTATCATACCTGCTGGAGATCCACTTCTTTTATTATCGGCACAAAAATATAGTAAAGAGAGAATTACAAATACAACTGTTAAATTTGACCAATTTAAATATAAATCCAATTTTACTCTTAAAGATGATGATAAAACTGCTGTTTTTGATGAAAAATTTACTTTTCCATCAGGTAAAGTTAGAAGAAATAATCATGTTTTATGGATGGATGATCAAACTACAATTTTAGGTATGGCAAAAAATATAGGTTTTATTTTAACAGCAAAATTAGATTTAACTAGATGTCTATATGATAAACAATATTTATATGTTTTACAAAAACCAAATTAATTACGTTATTAAACATTAATTTAATTCTTATATCAAAGTAATGTTTTTATTATATGTTATAATGGCAATTTTATTATTTATTTCTATTTTTACAGCCATTATTAAAATTAAATTTAAATTTTGGTCTATACAACCCGTATTTCATTTATATAATATATGGTATTGGTTATTTCCTCCTGGAATTATAAATCTAGAAGAACCTACACCTAATAAATATACTAATTTAAATGATATTATATTTGTAGAATATAATACTTTATCTAATATTGATAAAAATAATTTTATACTATTTATACAACAATACTATCTTAATACAACAGATGTAAAATATAAACCTAAACCTGAAAATATTATACCTTATTTTCAAAATACAAAAAAATCGTTTTTTTCAATGTTTTATGAAAAAGATTATAAAATTAGTAATCATAATATAGTTAAAACAAATCAAAAATTAATAGCTGTTATGACTTCTAGATTATTAAATGTATGTATAAGAAATAATGATTTTACTACATATTATGTAGATTACTTATGTGTACATAAAGACAAAAGAAATCAAGGAATCGCACAGCAAATTATACAAACTCATGATTATTATCAAAGAACACAAACAAATATACCTACCTCATTATTTAAAAAAGAAGGTAAATTACATGCTATGGTTCCATTAGTTATATATAGAACTTATGGTTTTAATATTGAATATTGGGAAAATAAAGTTGTCTTACATCCAAATATTCAAATGGTTATATTTAATAAAAATAATATCAACTTACTAACTAATTTTATAAAGTCTAATAAAAATTTATTTGATTTATATGTATGCCCTGATATTAATATCCTAATAGATTTAATCAATACTAATAATATTATTATTTATGCACTTATACAAAATAAACAAATCTTATGTGTGTATTTTTTGAGAGATTCTTCTACATTTTATAATCAACGTAAAGCTATTGAATGTTTCGCATCTATTAATAATTCAAAAGATAGTTTACTTTTTATTAATGGGTTAAGTTTAATACTTAAAAAACTTAAAAATACATATTCATATTTATTAATTGAAAATATATCTCATAATTATATCATTATAGAATCTATTATTAAAAAACATACTCCATATATTGTAAGTCCTACTGCTTATTATTTTTATAATTTTGCTATTTCACCTATAATTGAGAGAAAAGCTTTGATAATTTTCTAAATTATCTCACATATTTTCCAACTTTGACAAATGAGTCTACCACAAAAATAATAAACACTCCTAAAAAACAATATAATACTACTTCTTCTGTTACATTTCCTAGCTTTACGTCTTTTTCTTCTTCTAATAAATGTATCATATAATTTATTTTTTCAAGTAATTCACTATTGTTTACTGAACTACTTGAAGCCGCATTTGTATACATCGGGATCCATTGTTCATTTTCTTCATTTTTAATATCATTAAATGCTTCTAATTTTACGTCATTATCATCTTGATTTTCTCTATGTTTCATTCTTTCAGAGCCAGATGATATTGGTTTAGGAGGAGGAGTAAAGTCTTCTAAATCACTTTCGTCATTATTTATATGCTTTAACATATTTTCAACTCTTGAAGAAGAATTACTATGTATTTCACGCTTTTTATGTGTTTTATTTTTTATACCAAATTTACTATATAAATTTTTATTATCATTATCATTATCATTATTTGATTCAAAATCAGAAAATCCTAAAGTGGATGACATTGTTCTTATATGAAAATGAGATAAAATTATTCAATACATACCAAAAAAAATATATACTTTAATATTATAGATGAATTGGGAAATTCTATGTATAATTGTCATTATATTACTATTTTTAATGAAATCAACATTACTAAATAATTTTAGTAATAGTCTTATTGGTAGATTATTTGTTATAACTTTAATTATAGCAGCATCTTGTGTTAAAATATATTTGGGTATTCTTTTAGTATTACTTGTAACAGTTAATCCAATAGAAGGATTTACTAATGATACTCTAACAGAAGTAGATAAATTTAGAATGTCTAATTGTAGAGAAAATAAATTATATAAGAATGATGAAAATGTTACTATTGATCAAATAAAACAATTATTTCCATCTGTTAAATTTAACAATGATAAATGTAATCCCTGTGATACATCTTGTGAATTTAATATTTCTAAATCTAAAGAACAATTATCTACAGAAGAGTTTTTAAATAGGGGTGCGGGTCAATCATCTAAACAATTTAGAACTGGTAAATCTACTTCTAGTAATGAACCATCTCCAATACCATCGTTAAATAAAAGTAGCAAAAAAAGTATACATGCTAGAACAAATATTGAATAATATTATTTTTCTCTTATTATATTAAATGAAACTTGAAAAAAAACATTATCCTATTGCTTGTATTATTTGCTTCATATTAGTTTTATTTTTTTCAGCAATGAATTCATATAAAATAAAAGAAAATTTTATTGAAACTATTAAGACATTTACTAACAATAATAATCGTAAAGTAAAATATTTTAAAAAAGATATATCCCAAATAGGAGGTAGCTTAACATATGCTATAAGAAAATTATTTAGAAGATAATATAATATATCAAATATATATATGAAATTTGATATATTTAAAAATTTTAATGATATGATATCATCATTGAATAATAATAAATTTTTTGCTGGTATAATCATGCTAATTCTTAATCTTGGATCAAAATTTATAACTATTGAATTTAGTGATTCTCAACAAGCTTATCTAAGAAATACTGTTGGAAGACAATTATTAATTTTTGCTATTGCTTGGATTGGAACTAAAGATATTTATACTTCTTTAATAATAACTGCTGTATTTGTAGTTTTAGCAGATTATTTATTCAATGAAAATAGTAAATTATGTGTTTTGCCAAAAAGTTTTAAAGATTTAAAAAAAAGTATTGATTTAAACAATGATAATATTATTAGTGATGAAGAATTACAAAAAGCTATTAAAATATTAGATGAACATAGAAAAGCGTCAGCTAAAATAGCACAAAAAAATGCTTATCTAAAATTTAAACAAAGTTCTTTTTAAAATGCTAATTATTATTATTTGCTTGAAAATATCTACTTATATAATATGAGTAGTAACATTAATTATCTTAATATTATATATTCAACTAATATTGAAGATAATTATCCAAGATATTATACACCTACAACAGGTAGCAATAGTAGTCAAGTTAGTCTCTCTTATGATAAGTATAAAAAAAGTAGCAAAGGTGTAAAACAATTATCTACATTACCTAACTTATTATTTACAGATGCTATTGAAATAACTATGCAAGATTATAAACTAGTAGCACCTAATTTATCTGATCTATTAATTTTACTATCATCAAAAAGTAGTTTTGAAAAATTTTTAAATCGTATACTTAATAAAAAAAACAAAGGCATAACATTATCATCGAATGATATAGAATCGCGTAAAGTTAAAGAATTTAATATTAATACATTACTTAATATATTTTTTAAAATTGGTAATAAAATATATTTACCTACTAGAAAATATAAACATTATGTTTTAGAAGATTATACATGGCATCACACTTGGAAATCAGGTCAACAGCCAGGTCAACAGCCAGGTCAACAGCCAGGTTCAGAACCTGGTTTTTATCCAGATATTATTGAATTGTCTAATCCAAATCAATCAGGGAGTAACCCAAAGTTTTTATTTGTCTCCGTAGATTTAAAATTAGCTTCAAATTTACAGAGACAAATAGATTCTAAAAAATTAAAAAAAATGAAATGTAAATCTCAACTAAATAATATTCAAAAAATATATAAAAATTTACTTTCTTCAAATTCAAGCTCTGCTACTGCCAATTCAAGTGGTACTTTAGATAAATTTATTAAAATACAAATTAGAGGAATCAATGAAGAATTAAGTAAAATACCAAATTCATCACAATATCGATCACGATATCCACGAAATCGATTACGAAATTTAAGAAATATAAATGACACTAAAAAAAATCGTCTTGAATCTATAAAAAGGTATCTTGAAACTATAAAATCACGACTTAATGGTCCAAATACAATAGAGCAGATTAAAAATATAATATGGAACAGATATGCCCAGTTTGGAGGTGCTAAAAAGACAAGGAAGAAATTACTATCAAAATATAATAATAAAAAATTAACTAGTAAAAATATTAAACGTAAAAATATTTAAAAATAATATTATTATTTTTAGTAATCATATATTCATGTCAATATATTAATAAAATTATTTTATTAATATCATATATAAATGAAATTATTTTCTTTTTTTTCATTATTTTATATGTCATTTGGTTTTAATAATAAGATAATTGTAAATAAACCAGCTGGTTATTATGGATTTTATACACTAGGAATAACATCATATATAAAAAATAATTATAATTTAGATGATTATAATTTCATAGGAAGCAGTGCAGGTGCTTGGAATAGTTTATATTCAGTTTATAAAGGTAGTTCTGAAATATTTATTGAATCTATATTAGAAGATATTGATAGTTTAAAAGTATCTACATTAAATGATGTTCAAAAGTGTCTGAAAAAAAATATATTACAAAATACTAAAACAGAAGATTATGATTTTTCAAGATTATATATAGGAGTTACAGTTGCTAAAAAATTAAATGATATTCAACCCATTGTTTATAATAATTTTGAATCTTTAGAAGACGCTATAGATTGTTGTATTGCGTCATCACATATTCCATTTATAACTGGAGGACTAGTAAATAAATATAAAAATTTAATCTCATTTGATGGTGGCATATCAAATTTCAACAATAATATATTAATTGAAGATATGGAAATATGGTTTGAAATTAATGCTGGATTATGGAATAATAATCCAGAATTATATGGAGATATTGAAAAAACCTCTTCAACAATATTACAAAAGGCTTTTTATCCTAAAAAATTTGAATTATTAGCAAGTAATTTATATAATGCTGGTCTACAAGACACTTGTAAAAATAAAAAAGCATTAGATTGTATATTTACTCCTATTGAAAATATATAAATGAATTATAATAATAAATAATATTCTAATAATTCATTTTGTAATAATGTCATTTTGTAAATATTATGAATATAATTATTATTCATTGTTAATTTTTAACACGTTTTTATAAAATGAAATTGACAACTCATCTGGAATATAATTAAAATCAATAATTTGTTTATTTCTGTTATATAAATCTTCTACATTTTCACTTTTACATTTGTCTAAAAATTGTTGTTTATTATCAAATAGTTTAGCAGCAGTTTTAACCCCACATTTATTAAATATACCTTTTATATTATCACTTGTATCTCCTATTACACATTTAATAAACAAATCTTTTTCAGCATTTCCATAAGAATTTTTTTCTGTATTTACTTGTTTATATTTAAGATTATATAGAAAGACATTATCACTTAATAATTGAAAATAATCATGATCGCTAGCAATAATATATTTTTTTGAATCTGGGTAATTTAATTTTAAATGTTTTAATGTAAGTGCTATACAATCATCCGCTTCGAGATGGTTATGTGATAATATTGTGGCGCCCATTTCTTGAAATAAATTTTCTTCGTAAGCAATCTTAAAGAATAATCCAGGATTTGTAGCTGGATTATCTTCATAACTATCACGATTACTTTTATAGTCAGGTAATATTTTCATTCGCCATATATTTTTTCTTGAACAATCCTTACCAACAATAATGACTGGATTATCTAATTTTAATTTTTTACATAACTCTTCTATATTTTTTTTAAATGTAATTTTAAATTTTTCAATAAATTCTTTATTCTCACTTGGATTTTCTATAGGGGTATCTTTTTTGGCTAGTTTCCACCAATTTAACAAGGCAAAGAATCTATAAAATATATAATAACTTCCATCAATTAAAATAAAATTCGTCATTTATGTGATATATATTAAATTGTATTTAATATATTTCAATTTTTAGTTAACACAAAACTTAGTTTAACAAATCTTCTGTTTCTTTAATTAGTTCCGCAGCATATTCTATAAATGTTTTATCAACACTTAATGCTTTTACCATTGATTCATGTACTACAAATGACATTATTATTTTACTAAACCAATCGCTTATCTTGATATCATATTTAGCTAAATATGCCGATATATTATATATATCTTTTGTCGATATTACTTTTTTAAATCCATCTTGATCTTTAGACCATTCTTCTATAAAATTCAATATATTATTATATTCACTATCATGTAAAATTAGTTCAGATTGATTCAAATCTGTTATTTCATCTAAAATAATAGTACTTACTTGTTTATATTTATTTAAAAAATAATTTTTACAAAATCTATACATTATATCTTTTTCATTTTCTTTTATTCTACATATAATTCCAAAATCATACACTATTAATTTTTCTACATCATTATCTTGTTCATCTTTATCTATAACAAATCTACAATTACCTTGATGTAAATCGCCATGCGTAAAACCATCAAAAAATATTGACTTTAAACCAAATTTAGAAACTAAACTACAAAACTGCCCCTTTTTATTATTTGGTATATCATTTAATTTTATACCATCTAAATAATCCATTATAATAATATTTTTATATTTACTTGTAACATCTTCATAATATGTATTTGGAGTAATATATATATTACTACGTAAATTAGCCTGATATACATATTTAATATTTGATAACTCATTTTCAAAATTTAATTGTTCTTTAATATAATGTATATTTGCGTCAAATGTTGAGAGAATATTAAATTTATTAATATATGGTATATAATTAAATAAACTAATTATTTGTCTAAATTCTTTACAACTTTTATAAATTTTATCATCTATATTATTACGTTTAATTTTTATAGCATATAATTTATCATTATCTTCTCCTTTAAAAACACAGGCTATTGTTCCTGACGCAACTGGTAATTCACCTATTTTAATATTTTTTGTTTCTAATATTGTTTTTATTTTTTTTATATTAAAATCTGAAGAGTTATAATCTATTTTATCAACAAAATTATTCATATAATCTCTAATATTATCTGAAAAATGCTCACAATCTGCTGAAGCGGCTTGTATTGCTTTTACGTAAAATATATTCATATTTTTAATAGATTCACATGTATCAACTATAAATTTGTCCCAATTATTGTATTTTTGATTAAATTTTTTTTTTAATAACTTACTTTCTGATAATATATATGTATCAATTAATATATTATATAAATACATTATATAGTTAAAAAAGATTACGCCGAAAAGTTTATAAGTTGTATAAAAACTATTCATATATATATTTATTGTATATTCTCTATAAATGATTTTAAATTTAAAAATATTTTTTTCATTAATAATCCTATTAAATTATTAGCAAATTTTGGTAAAACTTCATTTATATCAATATTAAATCTATAAGAAACTTCAATAGTATGTTCATTTAATAAATTTATTTTTAAATTAGAATATTTTGAAGTTATAGGTTCAAAACCTCTAATTAAATGATCTATCTTATTAGTATCTGTTAAATTAATACTTGTATATTCTATAATATTATCTGATATTTGATTACAAGTAGTTTCAACATACATATATTTTTTAGGAATCCCAATATCTACTCCAAGAAGTTTGAATTTAAACAAAAAACTGGCTTTATTTACTTCTAATAATTCAATCATATCACAAGATTCTATATTTTTAGGATTAACTTCGCCTAAAATTTTATATATATTGAAATTTATTATGTTTCTTAAATTTATATTATTATTATGTGTCCGTAAATTTATAATATAATCATTTATATTAACCTTTGATAATATTACATTTTCTTTAGAACAGATAATATTATTTTCATTTTGTACTTGCATTATATTATAGTTAAAATACAATATTATTATTTTAACTCATTTAATAATATTATCACAATATAAATATTTCTATTTACAATATAATGATATAAATTTTACTATTGTTAATTTCATCTTATCTAAATAATCATGATAATAATGATTATTTGTGGTCATCTTCACTCCAATGAGGTTTAGTTATCAAGGTAAGATTGTTAAAATAGCAAAGGTAAAAATTATAGAATTAATAATTATTCTATTCATCTTAGTCTAAGTTTGTTTTTTT
>CESB01148801.1_pt1 | contig 10611 bp, 4 predicted proteins | sample 531071 | NCBI WGS metagenome assembly CESB01 (sample SAMEA2621259, study PRJEB7988) | marine metagenome | biome: marine biome (ENVO:00000447); feature: surface water layer (ENVO:00002042); material: "saline water (ENVO:00002010), including plankton (ENVO:xxxxxxxx)" | depth 5 m | reverse complement strand
ATACTAAACATTCCACCTGAAATAGAACTTGTATCAAATTTAAATATTTTTTCTACACCAATTACTGAATCTGGAACTTGAATAAAGTTTGAATTTTCATACCAATTAGAAGTAACAGTTCCTAGACCACTTACATTTGTGGAATTTACAGTGGTGGTTACAATTCCAACTCCAGAAGTTCCTGATGCCTTTCCCCTATCAATATCATCCTGAGTAATTTTATATTTTAAATACATTCTTTCAACACCTTCATAATTTCTTTCTTGAAAATATTGAATGGTATCATCAACTAAATCATCTACTTGATCGTCATCTACGTTTACTTCTAAAACTGGCGCACCTAATTTTCGAAAACAGTAGTCAATAAGTCCTTGTCTAGTACTTGGTTTTGCCATTAGTTGAATGTTCCTCCATCTATTAATCCAGCAGTAAGTGTTCCATCTACAAAAACATTGTTAGTAAATGTTGCTATCGCACCAAATGTAGCAATACCAGTACTAACAATAAGTCCTCTAGTAGTAAGAATTCCAGTTACTCCTAATGTGCCAATAGTTCCTATACCTGTGATATTTAGAGAGTTACCAGTTATATTATCAAGAACTATATCATCATTTATAAAAAGATCACCACCAACAAATAAATCACCACCAGTAGTTGTAATACCACCTGAAGATGCTAGAGTTGTGATACCTGTTATGTTTAAAGAACTAGCTGTTACATTATCTAAAACAAGATCATCTTTAATAAAAAGATCACCACCAACAAATAAATCATTTGAGGTAGTGACTAATCCTACAAAAGTAGAAACTCCAGTTACATTTATATCTCCAGTTTTAAATGCTGTTGATGTAATAATACCAGCATTTACATTATTAGTTTGTAATTGACCAGTTAAAGTTGTTATCCCAGATACATTTAATTGGGTAACTGATCCAATTCCACCAATTACATTTTGTGCGTTGACAGCACTAACTGAACCACCACCCGCACTGGATAGTATTTTTATTGCATCTGATTGACCGACCCTAACTTTGATAGGCATTATCGAGTGACTCCTTCTCTTAAGAGCACAGATCCCTCTACAACTCTTGTTTTTTCACTTGCTGCATTGGTTATCACAATATCATATACATATCGACCTGGTTTTAATGTAGAAGTCTTATCAGGTGCCAAACTAAGTATTATTTGACCCTGAGCGGCATTTGATACTGTTGTTGTAAAATCATTCTTAGTGCTACTTCCAGCATGTTTTCTAAACTGTGCCTCAACTGTAAACCCCTCTAAATCCAAAGGACCTGAGTCATCACTTTCCACTAAATTAAAAGTTTGACTAAAAGTTGTTCCTGATGCAATCACTAAATTTGTAACATATACAGCTGCCATCTACTTAAAATAATATTTGCTAATTATATTTATGTGTTATTATTGCCCTCAACTAAAATTTTAAGTAAAGACTTAATTTCATTAATATCTTTTTTCATATTTTGTATCTCTTCTTTTTGATTTTTTCTCAACTTTTGAGATCTAACGTGCTGATTATACCCAACATCATCACAATTTATAATTGCTCCTGTTGTTTCATCTCTGTATAAATGTGGATGTCCTTCTACTTTAATCATTACTTAACAGCAATTGCCCTCAATTCTTTAATTCTTGGAGGTTGAGCCTGATTCGTTCCTGACATTACAATTTTAATTGTAAATCCTATAAATTCAGGTAGATTATCAACAGTAAATTGATATTCTTTAAATTCATCATCTAAACTTGGTGTAACTATTGTATCAGGTCTACCATCATTTTTAGATTCATCATCTACAATGAAACCATCATTATTTGTCTTTGTAGTATTATTAAAACCAGGAAATAGATCAAATGATTGTGCAACTTCATTAGAATCTGGTCTAACTAAACTATAAAGAACTCTAAAGTCTGATGATTCAGGTCTAAATGCAGTTAATAAAACTTTCAATGATGTTGCAGGATTTTTAAGATTCACTCTATTACTCATGTAAATTGCAGAATGAGGATCATCAATTACTGAATTTACACGACCATCACTATCATAATTTTCCAAATTAATTGGTCTAGTCAATCTATGATTTATAAATTCAGTCTCTGATCCACTGGATAATCTTATTAACGGTGATAAATTTTCATCATTCGAACTTAAATTAAGAACAGTTGTGAATGATTTATTTGATGGTAGACCACTTAAGTATTGACTTTCATTTATTTTAGATGCAACTAACTTAACATCATCAAATGAATTGATAGTATTAAGTTGAATTTCTTCAAATCCATTATCTAAGAAAGATATTTCATTTCCACTCGCACTAGTACCAGAAACACTTCTAATTGATGCTTGTATGCCTGTTGTAGCACCTTCCACACCAGTGGGGGTTAATACATCATATCTTGGCACGATGGCACTGTAAAGTAGGTTCTGAGTCACTTTTACATTTGATCCACCCAAAAATTCATCATTGTTAAATGACAACTGGGGAGAATTGGTAGCATCGGTAGATCTATTTGTTCCATTTTTAGATCTATCAAAGGTTACTCTATAACTATCAATATCTAGAGGAGTAGTTACTGAAAGACCTGTTGTATCAGTTGTCTCCAATCTTCTTATTGATACTCCAGAGATTTCTTGCTTTCTAATAACTGAATTTATTGTATGGTCTATTACAACTGTATTATCAACACCTCTTTGACTATTACCAATGTTTAACACACCTGTTCCTACAGACTCATATCCAATTATTTCACTCCCTATTTTAACATATCCAGTGTTTGCAGCTCCGACTGATATTCCCTCAAAATTAGTAAATTGTGCCGTTGATGCAACACTAATAACTGATGTTTCCGTTTTACTTAATGCTGCAGTTATCACAGTTGGTTCTATATCAGATTCAATATCACTAATTTTTACTTTGTTAGATGTTGAATACATTCCATGATTAAACTGATCGATAAACATGACATTACCTGCGTGTGATCCACCAGTAAAATCAACTCCACCAGAACGAATAGCACACGATGCACCTAGTGATACAACAGTTCCAGCATCATTAAAATATTTAATTTGAGTTCCTTCTTGGAATCCTAGAGACCCAGTATCGGCCTGTATATTTGTTAGGAACAAAGTGTCAATACTGTCTATACTTCCAACTGTTATCTGAGCACCCTCACCCTGTCCTCCTTTTGTTCCTACAGTTGAAGTTACGATACCAACTACATCCCCAACTTGATATCCATTTCCTTTTGCAACTGGAGTTGCTCCAGTCACTTCACCAGATGATGCTGTTAGGTTTAATGTCAATCCACTTCCCTGACCAGTTATGGCAAATGTGCTAACTGGATTTGTTGAGGTATAATTAGTTCCTCCTATGGTAACATTAGTTGTTAACGCAGAACAACCAACACCTGTGATTACAGCAGTGCTTGCATTTTGACCTCCACAAATTTTTCTACCTGCTGAAAGTACTGATCCCACTTCTTGATTTGTAGTTATACCAATTGATCCTGTTTTTGAAATAGTAAATAGGGGATTATTTACCATGGTAGTTTCAAAACCATTACTTTCATCCAAATCAGGATTATGAAAGAATGCTGAACCTGATTGTGATGTGAATTTAGCTTTATATAATTTAAAGGTTATATCTTGATGTTGATCTTCAGTCCAAAGAGCACCATTTTGTGATTTAAATATTGAACCAGCACCATATTGAGTTGAATATATTATAGATGAACCAGGATTTGCTCCTGTAATTGTTGATGGATTTACAGCAGTACCACCATGTCTCCCTGTCCAGACATTGTATGCAACACTTCTTGGTGCGAGTAATACAAAAGAATAAACTCTACCTGGCTCCAGATAAATTGGTTCAGGAAAAGTAAATTTAGTTGCTTTACTTGCCTCATTTGGATCAGCTTCAATGAGTGCAACTTCATTTCCATTAGCATCAGTGCCCTTTGGTTTAAGAGTCCTACTCCTTCCAATAATTTCAGTTGATGGTCTTGCATCTGCAATAGTTGATCTTATTTCACATCTTATTGGAGCATTTGCCACAGTATCTACTGTTGCAAAATAAACTTCAACCGCAGTTATAAAAGCACCATTTTTATCTTTATTAGCATCTTGAGCACTTGGTGCTTCTACATTACCACCAACTGTAAATGTTTGTGCAATAGGATCGGGTCCACCACCACCCAGTCTTGCTCGACCTCTAATCCTGAAAGTTGTAGTGATGGTTCTTGTTGTAACTGTAGTTTGGAATTGTTCGACTGTTCCTCTAGAATCATATTGTGACTCTGCAGTTATGAGTCCAAATTTTTGTGATGGTTCTATATTTTCATTTGTAGGACTTGTTGTGACTTTAAATTCTTTTACACCTGTTTGTATTTTAACTGGTGGTGCTGGTTGTGTATATGGATCACGAATGAAACATGAACCAAGCACATCACCATAAGCATCGGTGATTAATCTTATGTCTTTCACGTATGAAGTGGCACCACTTTCTTGACCAACTAGTTGTGCATTTTTTGTAACATAACCAAAATATTTACCTTGTGCTTCCTCAGCTAGTGCTTTTGTATCAACATTTAAAACTGTTGATGATTGACTATAATTAGAAGATATTTCTGTTATACCTGAAGTATAAGGATTATTAAAATATGTTTCTGATGGATTATCATATTTTCCAGATTTATGATCTGGTTGACATAATCTAAATTTCATAATTAAATTACCCTCTTCATTGAGAGCATGAACTTCCTCTCCAATTTTATAGGAACCATTTGATCCATATACAGATCCACTTTTAGTTGGTGTTATTTCAAGTAATTTTGGAATTACATCAAATATTTTTTGTCCATCAAAGAACACATATGTTTCAACAAAATCAACAAATCCTTCAGATATAAATTGAATATTTCTTGATCTAACAAAATCATCATTAGCTGTTGAAACTAAATTATTTTGCCTAGTAACTGTTGAATTAGACCTTTCAATGTCACGACGAAATAATCCACGATTTATCCCATTCGTTATCATATTCACAAATACCCTACTACCTAAACCAAATCGTCTTAAATCAAAGAACCGCCTTCCTCTATTGAGGTTAATTCCCAAATTTATATTTTGGGTTCTAGTTCCTGTTTGTAGTATATTATGATCTGCAAGTTGTACAGATCTAGTCCATCTATCAAATTCAGGATCTAATTCTACTTCACCCTCAAATACAGGTATCTCATAAGGATTTACATTTATGATATCATTTGTATCTCCACTCATTGTTGCATATGGTTGTGTAATCCACTCAACTTCTTCATAATTTAATGTTACAACATTCCCTGTTTTTTTGACATTTGAGTCAAATAGAGTAAAATCTGTACCAAAATCTAACTCTGAACTTATTGTAGTTTCTGCAGGTTTAATTTGGGAAGCAAGTGTATCCCTTGTTCTAAATGGTATTAGTTCTCCTGCTTCAGGATTTATTTGTATTAATGAATCCTCATTAATAAAATTATAATTTTTAAAAGGCTCTGCAAACAAACCACTTTTAAATCTATTTCTACCCTCTTCATCTTGTATTTCTAATGTTTGAGCACTAACTTCTAAAAGAGATAATGTTGTTGTCTCTTCTAAATTTGTTACTCTATCTTCAATATTACCAATATCTCTCATAGTGAATCTTCGATTATCGATAAGAGTTAAAATTGCATCTTGAGGAGTATATAAGTAAGGTGGTAATGAAATTGTTGCAAGTTCCATCAACTCTGCAACCTTGATTGGTGGTTTTGGATCAAGAGCTGACACACCTTTTTCATAGACAAATTCACCAAATTTATTCATGTAAACTTTATCTTCTCTACCCAAATAAAATTTATAACTAGCAGTTGAAGATTCATTTGGTGTAAAATAATTTAATATTGAAGTTCCACTAAAATCTCTTGCAGAGAATTCAAATGGTGATCCAGTATCTGTCGATGGATTATACACAGAAACTCTTGGTCTAAAATCGAAAGTATCTGTAGCTCTTATATTAAACTCACCAATATTAGGTATATCTTTTGAAAATCTATCTTCATCGTAACTTCTTACCGTAAATACATCTCCATCATCGGAGGAAACAGAATAATAATCAAATACAACCAATAATTGGCCACTTGGTTCGGAAACATTTCGATTACGAATTAATCTAGAATAGTCATAGAATTCATCTCTCTGACCCTTATCTAAAGTAAATGAAGTTGTCACATTTTTATATTTTCCAATGTCAATGGATTCAATATTTGATATTATATTTGACTCCTCAAATTCAACTAATTCACCTGTCTGAAATTTTCCTGATGTAATATAAACTATTTCTAATACATTGTTGGAAGGTGAGGAAACAACTCTTGCAATCGTATTAGTTTCTTTACTTATTAAGTTTTCACCAATAATCGCATTGCTATGTACAGCAACGGTGCTTGTAAATGTTAACTTATCTAATACTGGTGCAGATGTATTCGTTGATTCATAAACTGCTAAAAACTTAGCAACATCTGGATAATTTAAAGAGATTTCTTCATCTTGAACTCTCAATCCATATCTAGCATCAAAAGTGAGACCGTCTGCAATTGAACCACCATTCCCACCTGCAACACTTCCAGATTCTGCATTTTTTGATCTAGTTACATTTAATTTTTGACTTCTATTATATTGTTTTATCTTAGATTTTACTTTATTTTTAATTAAAGATACATTTACCGTTTTACTATCATTCGCAGCAATATTTGTAAATGTAACAGAAGTACCATCAGCACCATATGAAAAAGTGTCATTTGTAATTGTCAAGGGTTGACCATTACTCGCAGTAGACATGGTATATCTTTCTTGATCAAAAGTATCAAATATTACATCTGAAACATCTGTAATATCACTAGTGTTTATTGTTAATTGATTTGAATTTGCGTTTTTAGATATTTGTTTTGTAATTTTTATTTTTGAGTTTGTAAGATCAACATCAGCGATATTAGGATTTAAAGGCACATACAAAGCTCCTGTACCTCTGACAAGTGGAGCACCAAGAAACATGTTAACTGTTTCTGTTACAGTTGTAAGGGTTCCATCATATACTCCAGCAACACCTGGAGTTGCTACTAATGTAATTGTTCCATTTGCATTTACAGATGAGACTTTATTAAATGTATCTAATGTGGATCCTGATTTTCGATATACAACTAAAGATCCTTTTCTAAGACCTTTAAATCCTTGACTTAATGATGCAGTTGCAATACCAGCAGCTACAGATACTTCACTTATGGCATTTGGTAAACTAAATTTTTCAATAACTACATCACCTTTTAAATTACTACCATCTTCTATAGATCTTATGTTTTGTGCTGTATATTCTGTTTTTATACCTATTGTTCTAGGAAAATCAACACCATTAATTTGTATCTGTTCACCGACATTAAATGATCCTGAAGTTTCATTCAATGAAACAACTGTTGATCCACCTCCAGCTCCTACAGCAAATCCACTTGCCCCACTATTTTTTCCTTTTACAAATGATCCTTCTGGCAATTCTGTATTACTTATTGATTGATTTAAGACCAAATCGGTATTTGTTTGAGCATCAAATAATCTTAACTCCCATTTTACACTTGCATCGTTAATATTATATGGAGCATCTTCTAAATTAAATGAATAAACTCTTGCACTTCCTATATTTGTTCCTGTAGAATTAAAATTATCAAATAATTTTACGACACTTCCCTGAACAGCAATACCTTTTGTAACGTTATTTAATTTTAATATATTACCCATCTCAAAACCGACACCTATATCACTTCTGATTCCAACATCTCTTGGTTTATCAACATCTATAATTGTAGTTCCTGTTTTTTCAATATCATATCCTCTTACATATGCTTCACCTGCAGATATTTTCAAACACATCAAATCATCTGATGGTGTGTTTTCTTGTTCAGTTTTTTCATTTTCAAAAAATAAACCATTATTTCCTAAATTATCATTTAATGAATTGAACAAACCCATGTTGAATGGTTCTACACTATAATCACCAGATTCATCATAAGTTCTTTCTGCGATCCAGTCACGAATTTTATTATATTCACTCTTTGGTTGAATTAATTTTAATTTTCCTCCATCAAGTCGCAATAATTCAATAAAATCAGTATCATTTTTATCTGTTAATGATTTTTTAGCTAAAGTAAGTTTTATTTTTAATCTATCTGCACCAGGTGCTGCAAAGTTACTAAATCCTTTAGCATTATCAAACAAACTATTATCTTCTTTAGAATTGACAATTAATTCCTCGATTTTTAGACCTACTCTATATTCAGGATTATTTGTATAAGGATCTAATATTATTGATTGATCTGAGACATTTACAAAAAATCCTCTTACAAAATATACACCTTTAGATATGAAAGCGGCAGATCCTACTGCAGTTGCATCTGAAGATACTAGTGATGCAAATGGAGTATTAGCATTTATCGTTGTATTTCCATATACTACATTTTCATCTGAACTTAATGATTCACCATCAGTAAATGAATTGAATTGTGAATTATTATCAGCACTTAAGTAATTTACATATAAAGTGACATTTTCTATATCTCCTCCGTCTGGGAGTGATACTGATTTTACAACAGCTTCAATTCCAGATTCAGATCCTTTAATTTTTTTTCCTATAAAATTATTAATATAAATGGATACATCAACATTAAAGTTTGTGCTATTTAACTTTACTGCATTGTACTGAATATCATATGCTATTCCACCAGGTATTACTACTGATCCATCTTTAAATACATGATCACCAAATTTTTCTACTTGATTCTGTAATATTGATTGTTGTTGAGTTAATTCTCTAGCCTGTACTGGGAAACCAGGTTTATACAAGACCTTATGGAAATTCTTTTCACTATCATAATCATCATAGTATGGACTTGCGTTTAGATTAATTTTTTGTGCCATTTGTTTTAGAATTCCAGAATGATTTTAACGTCTTCTTTTTGCCTTGTGTTTCGTGTGACTTCCTCACGATTATCGATGTAAATAACATCTCCAGTCTTTTTATTTATTTCTGGATTTGCTAGACCATTTGTAAATTGTATTCCTAAGTTGACATTTTTACTTCCAACATCTGTAGAAAATCCAGTAAATCCAGTATCAACTTGATTATCAATAGTTAGAGCACCAACTGTTCCAGATTTAATAGAATTATTATTAGACTCAAAAGATAAAACTTGTGCTCTTAGGTTTTCACCTTGATATGATGTTGTATCAAAAGTGGTTTGATTTAAATTTAAAGAACGATCCTGAATATATTTTAAAACAAATGTATCCTGATCATAAGAAACCACTGTTCCCCTTGCAATTCCACCATCAGACCTTAATTGTGTTATTCCAGCACCGATTAGATTATCATAGTTAGCAATGCTAATTGAAGTTTGCAACTTTACAGCAGATGATGATGAGAATTGTGATGTGGTTAATATACCAGATGATCCAAATGCTTGTGGATTCTTCAGTATTCCCACTTGACCAAAATGAGTATCTGAAGGAAAATCTTTAGTTGAATCGTCAAAACGAGAGTAAACTAAAACTTTATCAGCACCCAATTCAGTGTAAATGTCAAATCCATGACCTTTTGATGGTGGAATAATAGTAATTAAATTTGCACGATTTTCTACACTTACATTACCAAGGTTGGAAAGATCAACCATAGCAAAAGTATATCCAGATCCACCCTGAGTTACAATAACATCTGAAATTTTACCATTATCAACCTTAACTAGTGCTTTTGCTCCACTTCCATCACCAAGAATATTGCAAGCAACTTCTCTAGTTGAACCATATCCAGATCCTTGATTTTCAATATAAACTGTTTTAATTTGGTTTTTATTAATATCTGAATTACCTGCCTCTCTAACTGGTTGTATTTGTGGGTCAGTTGTGGTTGACCAATCACTGGGTAAAACTATGTACTCTGTAGAATCAAATTTTATAACATCACTTGGTGAAATAGTGAAAAGATATTTCCACACATAAGGATCTTGTGTTCCAGCAGCTGCTGGTTCTAAGTCGGTAAATGTAGGTTCATCTAAAGAATCAGATCCTTTTGCAGCACTTTGATCAGCACCACTAGCATCTTTTACAGGACCAATTCCACCATTATCCAAACAAATATAAACTTTAAATTCAGAGGTTACAACATAATAATTTGTATTATATAATCTACCAGATTTAGAATTAGGTGCTGGATTACCAGAATCACTTCCTGCAGATACTCTATAATCATGTCGATACATGTCATATTTGGTATTTGCAACCCATTGATTCTTCTTTACTACTCTTCGAATATTTGCAGAGGTGATTTTTTTACCAAATAAAGACGTATCTCTATAGTGAGTTAGATATTCTAGGTTATCAATTGGACTTGGCGTTGCAGAGTTCCAAGTTGTAGTTCTTCCAAATCCAGCTGTTGCTGGATTCGGTAATCCTAAAAATACATAATAAGAATTATCAGTATTTAATACAGAATCTACAAAATTACCTGCGTTTGCTATTCTAAATTGATCTGTTACTAC
>CESB01022949.1_pt1 | contig 10616 bp, 8 predicted proteins | sample 531071 | NCBI WGS metagenome assembly CESB01 (sample SAMEA2621259, study PRJEB7988) | marine metagenome | biome: marine biome (ENVO:00000447); feature: surface water layer (ENVO:00002042); material: "saline water (ENVO:00002010), including plankton (ENVO:xxxxxxxx)" | depth 5 m | reverse complement strand
GTTCCACCAGTGGTTCCAGTTGCTCCAGTTCCACCAGTGGTTCCAGTCGCTCCAGTTCCACCAGTGCCACCAGTGGTTCCAGTTCCACCATCTGTACCACCACCAGACCCAAATGGTGTCGTAAAAGGTGGTCTCTCATTTGGTTTTAGTCCTTGAATACCTTCACAAACATTACCATCAACTTCCAATACGTCAGGAGTTAATGCATTTACCTCATTAATTGTGAGGTATCTAGTTTTATCTCTATTGTAGAGAATAAAAACAGTTCCAGGATTGAGCGCAGCATACCTATTAGCTTCAAGTATGCTTACGTTTTGTACGTATCCCACATCAGGATCAACATATCCAACGCGGATGTCTTTCTTAGTGGCAGGTCCAAAGATATTAAAAGATGACATGCGTTTCTATACTACATTCTCATATCCGTAATGATATTTATTAATAAATTTCAAGTCCAGAAGTTTGATTATTTACATCTGCTGTTGCTCTTGTGGGTTCAACATATGGTGTTTGTCCTTCTCCTTCAGCAGCATCCGCCACCGCTGTCTTATCATCAATAGACTTAGAACTTGGTGCTTGTGAATCCGGTTGCGAATCTCCTGCGGAGCAGAAAGTATAGAAATCTGATTGTGCTATGTTTGGTGTTATCTCACATCCAAAAAGACTTAGTTTGATATTAGCGAAAGATAGTGCAGAGGTTACACTTCCACCAATGTCTGGAATTAAATTTTTAATATCAGGAAAAGATCCGGTAACTCCTGCAAGAGTATCGTTAATATCTTCCATATAGGAATTTAAATTATTTACGATGTTATTATTGGCAGAATCTATATCTGGTTTTGCTGTCTTTAATACCCTAGCAGTGAGTGACTCTGCAGTACACATGGGTACATTTGGATTTGTTGTTGCATCAGCAGGATTTCCATTCTCATCCTGACCCGCTGCTGCCCTATCTCTAGCCTGCTTTTCAAGTCCAGGAATATCTATTGCATCATTTAATGCAGAAGAAACCAATCCCAGGAGACCATCTGTCAATTTTGAATATAAGCAACGAGTCAGATCAGTGAGGATTTCCTTCATGTCGGCAAACTGATATCTAAAACTAGATGGGAGAGCCGCAACAACTAAATTCATTGCCTTATTCAAAACTTTCAATACATATTCCATGACCTTATCAAAGATCACCTTCATGTATTTCGCAATTTCTTGCGAAAAACTTTGCATTAAGTTTTGAACATTTGAGATAGTATTGGTAACAGCATCTGCATAACTTGTGATTGCCTGGAGATATGAATCTAATTTAGTAGTTAGATTCTCAATCGCTGTTTGAATTCCTTTGATTGCTGATGGAATCATCTCTGCAGGATCTGCTTTCATCAGCACAATTTTTTCCTTGCACTTTGCTGAACGTTTTGTATCAGCAGCACTTATTTGATGAACTGCATCAGCATTTTCATTTGCAGCACCAGAAGATCCTGGTTGAGTGACACTCTTGTCCTCATCAGGTGGAACCTCTCTTGCAGTTCCAGATTTAGCAACAGCACCATCTGCATATCCAGATGTTGCTAAGGTTCCAGCAGTAGTATTAGTAACTCTGTTGGTTCCAATTTTTTGACTTAATTTTGTTTGGGAGTTATTGCCAAGAACTCCCATGATAACAGGGACTTGCTGATCTTGACCATCAAGGAAGAAACCAAACACCATGTTTCCCTGACGGAGATTTGGTGTTTGACTTGCATTAGTTTGTCCACCACCAGCAGTGATGGGATACATAACATTTGCCCATGGCAATTGATCATCTGGGATTGTCTCTTGTCCCTGATCATGAAGACCGATGATTCTTACTTTGTATCTTCTTCCCCAACCAGGTACACTATTCTTGTCCGAATATTTTGCCGAACTAATATTGTCTCTCCATGTGGAGTCGTCAGCTATCTGACCAACCCACCATGAAAAGTTTGTTCCAAGAAAACCAGGATTAAATAATGTACTTGCTTCCATCAGTCGTCATAAACCAGACATTCGGGTTCTGAGGGATTCTGATCACAATAAAGTTCTAAGTAACTGGGATCATGATGATCTCCAGCTTCAATTTCTTTTTTATGATGTTCTGCGTACTCTTCTAGTTCATGCAGTTCGCCTTCAATGTGACGACGCATTTGTGGATTGGTTGTGGGATCCTGAAGAATCTCCTTATCCTTTTCGATATGCTTTTCTATGCTTTCCATTTAAGTTTACTGATACTTAGTTTGCTATGCTGGATTTGCTTGGTTTTCCAGTCTTTCCGAATGAATCTCTTGCTAATGATAGTTTAGTAAAAGTGCCCTCGGTTACATGTACGTAGTGTGTAAGCTCTGCTATAATATATAGACCGCTATTTTGCTTACTGGTATTCTCTGCTCTCTCCTCCTCAAGTTGTGGTACATCCAAGTATACCATGTCAGCAGCACTTAGGGAGAAATCTCCTGGAATCGTGACAGTTGCCATAGCAGAGAAGAACTGATTATACCTCATGATAGACTGATTCAAAATATCTTTGTACTCAAAATTTTCTTCCTCCGACTTGTCTATCTGCTGATTTGTATCGCCTGTTGGCAAAGTTCCCTTATCAAGAAGATGATAGGTCGTTCGAGTGAACTCTTTGTTCGCACCTTCATTATTAAATTCATCATTTAGTTTAGGTAATTTCTTACCAGCAAGTTTCAAAGCATCCTCATCAGCTGCTGCATTTGGTGTAATTACCTCATAATATGTGGTAAATGGATCAAACAATATAGTTCTTGTTGAATACGCTCCCATCTTCAATTTGTTTTGTACGTTAACATTATTGTCCTTGTTGTACTCCAACGCTTTTAAATCATACCCTTCGGGGACTGCAGGGGTATCATTATAGATGATTGATTTTTTCTGTTCCTGAGAGAACAGACTATCAATAGATTTAAAATGAAATCCTTTTGATGTCTCATAGAAAAAATATCCTGCACTTTTTCCAAGACTTTGAGATTTTGCTGATACTGCTTTTCTAGATAACCAGTTGATGATATAAAAAGGTTTCTTATTATTGCCAATGTAATTGTAATTGTTCAATGTCTCATCTATGTCACTGACATCTTTTATAGTCTTAAGTCCAATACTATTTCCCTCAGTCAATAGTTGCTTTACATGATCCGATATTTTTCCATCATATCTTTTTGTTATCCTTGTTTTTTCATTACGAATAAACTCTGCCGAAACCAGTTCTAACTTAATCTGTGTCTTCCTGGTATCATCAGCAATAGGAGTGACCTTGTTCACGTACATCACTAACTCTGGTTTATCACCAATAGTTACCTCATTATTATCTTCAAACTTCAATAGAACTTTTTCTTGTCCTACGATTGGAAGTCCCTCTAATATACTCTCTTTGATACCATTGACATTATTAATACCAGTATCAGTGAAAGTGATCGTAGCTCTGAGAGTATCACTCAATATACTTTCAAAGTATGCGATAGATATCAAACCACCAACTAAATCTGCCTGCTTACTGGGATCTTCATTGGAAGTAATTAATATTGTTCTTGGCAGAGACTGCGTGGACGACCTTAGTGTTACTTGGTTTGACATTTAATATTACCTCTTATCTCTATTTAACTCATCGCATAGAGTCCAGCAGTTGCATCAGACCCACTAGCAACAGGAATTACAATTGGTGCCTGTTGTTTTTGTTTCTGTTGTGCCATATCCCCAATGATTTGATTTCTGTTCACAATGACAGTTTGACTACCACCTTGCTCATATGATGCATAACTTGCTAAAACTTTCAATGCCTCTTCACCATCTGCTTTATTGAGTGCTCCCAGGAATCCTGGCAATTTGTTTTCAATTGCCATGAAGGAGTCTGAATCCAAGACAAATTCAGGACCACCTAGGTTTGCAAAGAGTCCCTTACCTATCTTACCACCCTTATCCTTTACCTCAATGTGCATGTGTGTTGGGTGTCCATGTGCTCCAGGACCATCTTTGCCTGTTTGATCTGCTATACCCCAACTGTCGTGGATGAGAAGTTTATTTCCCATATCTCCATCATTATAAACTGAATCCAAGACGCTGCGATATCTTGCCTTTGAATCTTCAAGAGTTCCTCTCCAGTCTGTGACATCGATAGCTCTACCTTCGTAGTGTCCACGACCACTGTGAACATCAGAAACACTTCCCTCACCTGGAGTATACGAACCACCAGATGCTGTTGGTGTCTTAGTAAAGTCTGGGTGTTCTGCAACAGAGAATCCTTTACTAATCAAATCCTTACCAATGTTAACGATGTTATTACTCTTCTCAACATTAATCTCACCCATTTTTGACCCACTCTCTGTAGTTGTAGGTTGACCTCCTCCAGTAGCAGCAGGGTCTGTCACTTTAGTTTCTTTAGTTTCTTTTTTGTCTTCACCACCAGTTATCATCTTGACCAGAGATCCAAGATCTGGAAGTTTTGAACCAGCAGTATCCAACGCAGATTTAAGACCACCAAGTCCCATTCCATTAATAACATTAGTTTCAGTCTCTTGAATTGCGGGAACAAAATCACGGGCAAACATATATGCATCAAGGGCCATTGATCCTGGTGCTAATCCACCAAAATCCAAACCAGCAGACACGGTTTCTATCAAGGCACCTGTGCTGTCTCCAGATGCCAATCTATCATATGCAAAAAGTAAATTAAATATACCACCAATAACTGGAAGTGCTTTTGCACCAAGTTTTTTAAGCATCTGACTACTACCAGCACCACCAAATTTTTTCAGAACTTTGGTGATATTATCAAACCCAGGTATCTTCTGGAGTGCTTTATATAATGAGTCTCCAATACTCTTTGCTTTTTCAATTATGGGATCAAGAAATGGTTTGAGTGGATCTAAAATTTTCTGAACAACAAGTTGCTTTGCACTCTCTGCTAACGATCCAAGTTTACTTTGGAACGATTTCATACCAGCATCAAATTTACCCTTCAATCTTTTTGCAACTGCGGTTACTCTGTCATATTGTTTTCGTGCAAACTCAGATGCATTTTTGTATTGATCTTGCAAGAAGTTACCTAGTTTACCAAGGTTTCCACCAGACAAATAATTTAATCCACCACCAAGTGCCTTGACACCTTTGGTTGCAAGATCTTTAAAACCTTGGCCAATTCTACCAAAAAAACCTTTTGGTTTTGGTGGAGAATCAACTACTTCAGTTGCTTTTTTTAGAGCATCAGATTTTGAAATTTTCGGATTTTCTTTCCGAATTTTATCAAATTCTTTCCTTATTTGTTTTCTCTTCTTTACATCTCTCCCCCTCTTGTCAAGTTTTACTTTCTTCTTATCCTTTCCCAAGTCTTCAAAAGGATTGAATGCAGCAACACCTAATGCAATAATTGAGATGAGATTGAATGCTGTATTGAGGTTCGACATGAACCCTTCAAAAGTCTTAGCAGCACCCTCTCCAAAATTATCTTTTAGAAATCCCTTGGTTGCATCATATGCATCTTGTCCCCACTTTAAGAATGTACCTGCAGCATCCACTACACCGATAATTAAATCAGTAACAATTTCAATTCCAGTTCCAATTATATTTCCAATCATCTCCAGTTGAGGAGCAAAGTCAACTAACTTCTGAAGAATAAATCCGGTAATAATTGATGAAATAAACTGTTTTATTCGATCAAAGAAACTTAGTTGAGGGAGTTGAAATCCTCCTCCCCCTTCTTTCTTATCTTTTGTTTTTTTCTTTTCTAATTTCCCTTCTTGTTTCTGTCTTTTTTGCTCCTCAAGATCCATGAGTTCTGCTCTGGATCTTGCTTTTTCTTCGGCAAGAGTTCCTTTCAGCACTCCATCTATTTCAATAACTTTATTGTATATTTCAAGAAGAATATTGGATCCCGTTCCAGTTGATGTTTCAGGTGTTGCGGGTGCCGTTATTATAGACGCAGGAATCATAGTAGATTTAGGTCTTACAACTAGAGCACCGCCACCCTCAGTTGCTTGTTGACCGTTTTCTTTTTTTACAACTCTCCTTTGCTTCTTTTCTTTACGGTTAAGTATTTTTGACGCAGCAGCTCTCCCACCAGACCTTACCATCTGTCCACCGATTGCTCTTGCCCCTGCTCCTAATAATGCTGGTAATGCCATATCTTATTATGCGGGGAGTCCTAAAACAGTAATCTTAGATGCGTCTCTTGGTGCCGATGGTATCACTGGCACATGAGAAGCAGTTTCAGAGATTGGAATTTTTTGACCAGGAGACTGTTCAGTGCTGTTCATAACCTCAACCTTTGGTGGTGCGGTAACTGGTGGGGGTGGTGGTGAAGGTGTTTTTGGTGCTGTCCCAAGAGTTGCAGAAGGTCTGCTAGATGCACTGCCAGATAAACCACTGGTAGATGAACCAGATATCATCTTGTTTTGAGCTTTCATAATTTTAGCAAGGAAACCTAATCCAGTGGGATCAGATCCACCACTCTTCTTGCTTATAGATGATTTACTACCACTTGAACTAGCAGTATATGTCCCACCTCCACCAAACGCAGTGACAGCACCTCCACCAGATGTCTTGTTATATGCAATTGGAACACTTCTCGCCTGCTCAACTATCGCTCTTTCCGCAGCAGTTGCTTTATCACTCGGACCCACCCACGGAGAAATCCCTCTTTCCTTCATTAACTGAAGTGCCATCAAGTCTTGCACAGCAGGAGAGAATTTAGCACTGTCAGGGATGCCAGCTCTCTCGGCAACTCCAGGCAGAGTATTTCCAATAAACTGATATGCTCCAACGGCATGGAGTTTTCCTGCATCTATCCACTGCTGATTTGTCATTGACTTATCATCATATTGTAGTGCTTTGATTTCCCCAAGAGTAAAGTCTGTCAATGATCTGCCTTCGTGTTGAGGCATTTTCTTAATATCACCAGAAAATCCCTCAACACCTCTACCACCTTTCGTTCCAATCTGATTGACAGCATCATATCCTGCTGCTCCAGACTCATACTTTGCAAGAACTTGAAGTGCCTTCTGTTGGGTTTCAGTGAGACTGCTACCAGGTGATGTCTCTTCCTCGGGTTTACCTTTTCTGGGTTCTTTCTTTTCTTTCTTTGCGCCAAATAAACCACCTATGCCACTCATCAATCCACCAAGGAAGCCACCACCCTCATCTTTAGACTCTGTTTTATTTCTCCCACCTGGTTCTTCTTTTTCAGGTACGTCTCCGCCAGATGATGCATACATCAAACCACCTTTAAATGATGGTCTTCCAGAACCACCACCCATCGTATTCATTGCATTCAAAGTTGAACTACCATACTTCTGCACAGCACCTTTACTCATCACAAACTCGCCAGGTGTGAGCATTGCTGGGACAGTATCTTTATTTCCAGATCCAGGAACTCTGCCGCCGCCAGACATTTTTGGCATGGCATCTTTACCTGCCTGAAAATCTTTTAATCTTTGTCCAGTAGGTGGGTCATTACCCATGTCAATCGATGCTTGAGTTGCGGCAACTTGTCGAGGAGTCATGGCTTGACCCTCAACATATTGTTGACCACCTATTCTTATTTCTGTTACACCAGTATCACCTAGTTTTGCTTCTTCCTCTGGAGTTGTTTTTGTGATTGGTTCGGTTGGTTGTTTGTCATCCTCACCACCATCCATCATGCGACCTGCAAGCATTGTCCCACCAACAGCGAGACCACCAAGCATGAGAGATTTTTTAAGTCCTAGTCTCTTAACACCTTTTATCAGTGCAGGTATAATCACCTTTAATAGTTTTGCACCAAATTTTACAACCGATGCGATTAGTTTTACCGCAAATCTACCAAGACTATTTCCAAATAAAAGATATGCGGCAAGCAGTGCAGGCCATGTATTCTTTAAAAAGTTGCCTATTGCTTCAAGTTTTCCCTGATTATCAGGATTACTCATCCAATCAACAATCTTCATGAGAACTTTTCCTATTAGGATTGTTCCTATGAATTTAAGAATCCGACTCAGTAATCCCTCAACAGGTTTGAGAATCTTCTTTGCTTGTTTTGCTATTCCTTTGAAGATCCCACTTTCAAGTTTATCTTCTTTTGCTTTCCTGCTTCTTCTCTCCTGAAGTCTTCTTTGTTGATTCGCACGATCTTTATTAGCTTCCCGTTGCTCATTTAGAGTTTCAAGAATTGAAGTAACACCTGCTAGAATTTTCTCTAAAATATTTGGTTCTTTTTCTTCCTCACCTGGTTGGTTAACCAGTGATCCTCCTTCTGAGGGTTTTGTCATAGCAAGTGCCCCAGTTCCTGGGAATGCCTTTTGTCCAGATCTAACAACTGGAGATTGTCTTTTAAAAGACTCTGCTGATATTTTAGTCTTCTTTGCCTGTGGTCTTTTCCTTTCTTTTCTAATCTTTATGACTTCTTCTCTAAGGGCAGCACTTCTCTCATCACCCTTTCCTTTTGTTTGAAATTCTATGGTGGCAATCGCCTCCATTAAGGCACTGAGATAATCCTCTTCCTCAGAGAGATTATCTAGGTCTACACCCATCTCTAAGAGTATTTCTATTGGATCGGTAGTCGCCCTAGATGCCATTCGCGTGTTGATGCTTTAGTTTTTCTTCTTCAAGATGTTGTTCTAATAATGCAACATAGATGTCTCGCTCCCAAGGCATCATGTTTTCAATCTCAGTTAATGAATATTTATGGTACTGCATCAACGCAAAGTTAAGCTTATAGTAACTAAGCGTGCTCATGTGTATCAGGGCTATGCGAAAAAACTTGCTAATCCCTCAAGAACAACTTCATTTTCAACTTTTGTATTCGGATTTGTCACCTTAATCTTATGAGATAATTTAGGCATAGTCTCAAAGAACTTCTCAATTTCCTTAAACTGAGACGAATTCATCTGCTCAAGAAAATCTTTGATCTCTTTCTTTGTGCAGTCATCAGCTGCCCACACCTCTTCCTCAGAATAAATTTTATCCACACAAGATGCAATCAGATCAAACGATTGATCCATTACATTCTTGTCTTCAAAGTCAAAATTATTTTTAATGAATTGATCAAGAGATGGATACTTCATTTCCATCATAAGAGTATCATCAAGTTTAATCTGTTTGGTATGATCATCATTTCTTTGAACACGAATCTCATCCAAGTCAATCTCAACAGGAACCTCTGTGGTTTCATCGTCTGGACAAATAATATTTACTTCAATCTTTTCTCCAACAGACTTTCCTCTGATGTTGAGGAATAAAAACTCAATATCAAATGTAGGAAGACTCTCTACTTTAATTCCTTTGGTTTGAATGCAACCTTTAATGACTGCTTTGATCGCATTGGTGATTTGTTTTGTATCTTCACTCTCCAGTGCAAGGACAAGAACTTTTTCTTCTTTTACTAAGAAAGGTCTAAACTTAACAGTCTGTCCACTAGAAGGTAGTTCCAACTCATATGTTGGAGTTGCAATCTTTGGTAAAGGCATGATGTCCTATAGATGTATTTCAGTACGATTATTTATTAACCAATATTGGAGAATGAATTAAATAAATCATTGATACCATTATTAAGTATTTGAGTGCCTTGTCTAATTGGATCAAAAGAGAATGGATTTTTATTTGGGTTACTAAGTAGACTTTCTTTATTGTCCCCAAAGAAACCACCGATATTGGTTGGACCACTTTGAATGTATCTGATGTATGACATTGAAACAGTACACTTCAATAAATCATTACCACTATATGATACTGGCATTGATGAAATACTTAGAGGAAAAGATCTAAAGAATTCATAAGTCAAGACCTGTTTATAATCTCTTTCAAATTTCAAAATCTTCAATCCTTGATCAGCAGTATACTCGTCAGGATATGTTGGTCTGTAATGATATGATTTGTTAGTAGCTTCACTGCCCTCATTCATAATTGCTTTCATCCAGGTTTCAAAAAATCTGATGGGAAGATAGTTATCTGCATCAACGTAGAAAGTGAAATCAACTCTATCATCAAACATTCTACGATAAGCATGTTTCTCAGTCACACCAGTGCGATCATTTGTGATCTCCATCGTGGTCAACTGAGATCCAGGTAATGATGAATCAGTGCAGAGAAGATTAAGTTTTTCTTGTTTTGAAGTATCAAGAACTTCTCTTAACTTCTTTGCTACCTCAGTTTCTGCTCCATTATTAGTTGGGAGAGGAATTTGGACAGCAAAGTAAGCAGTCAGTGAAGGTCTCATGAGATTAGACTTCACTGTATCGACGTTAACTCTTTTTACTACTTCTTTTTCTCTGGCGGTGTTTGCCATCTATAAATACTTTTTGACCTTATATATTATGTATGGCAGAAAGTATCAAGAGTAAATACAAACCATCATTTCCTAAGAAATATAAGGGCAACCCTAACAATATTATATGTCGAAGTAGTTGGGAACGCAAGTTTTGTCGCTACTGCGATCTAAACGAAAACATTCTTGAGTGGGGTAGTGAAGAATTTTTCATACCATATGTCTCACCACTTGATAAAAGAGTTCATAAATATTTTCCTGATTTCATTATTAAGGTCAAAGAAAGCACAGGACAAATTAAAACTTATGTGGTTGAGGTGAAACCAAAGAGACAAACTCAACCACCAAAGCA
>CESB01033561.1_pt1 | contig 10625 bp, 6 predicted proteins | sample 531071 | NCBI WGS metagenome assembly CESB01 (sample SAMEA2621259, study PRJEB7988) | marine metagenome | biome: marine biome (ENVO:00000447); feature: surface water layer (ENVO:00002042); material: "saline water (ENVO:00002010), including plankton (ENVO:xxxxxxxx)" | depth 5 m | reverse complement strand
ACTTGAAGGATTATAAGGAGGACTTGAAGGATTATAAGGAGGACTTGGTTTTAAAATTTGTATGGCTAAATTCCAATTATTAGGTTTATCTTTCAATATGTCCAATTGTCCAATCATAGCTCTATTATCTATTTGTAATTCATCAAGTTGAGTTTGATTCCATCCTAAAGGAAATTTATCGGGACTCTTATAATCATTATCTTGAATAAACCATTTTTCTGATGGGTTACCTTGAATATTGTTTATAATAGAATCATAATAATCATCTGTTCCACTAATATATCTCCAACCAAAATCGATTGGTTTTTTTCCTTTAATTTCTTGTTGTTCCTTGACCCAAGTTTGGAAATCAGGAGAATCTTCAGTATCTTTAACTAAATTCATTTTAGATGCCAATCCGATAATTGATGTTTCATCATTACTATCTATTGTGAAACCTGATACCTTTGGAATTGAACTAGGATTTTCATCAGTTGATATCATAAATTTTTCTTCTTCATCATCATTATCTACATAAATAATTGTCCAAACTCTATTTTTTTCACTATCACCAACTAAAAATACTTCATCACCTAATTCTAATACAACTTCTGTAGTATATATGGGACTTGGAATTTCTTTTTTATCCGAAGGTACAAACTTAGGAGAATCTACGTCTTCTTCAGGAGTTTTATTAATAACTCTTGGAATCTTTCCAGGTATTAATTTGGATTTATTCTTTTTTCCAAGTAATTGGAACATGTTTTTGTCATCAACTTTATCTTCTGTAAATGATAATTTCCTAGCGTTATCCGAATAAGAGAGAGATGTTAATTGGTCAATATTATCTTCAGTGATAATTCTTAGAGCTATATTCATAGTACCTAATTCTTGAATTAATAATTTAAAAGCATAAGGTATTCTTAACACACTAAATTTTCTCCCAAATTTACTGATATCTTCAATTTCACCTGCTTTAAAAGGAGGAATTTGATTAACAAACTTTAATGGACCATCTATGTAAGGACTTAAAAATAAATTATTACTTTGGTTATAAACTGCTAACATTCCACTATTATTACATATGGCCATATGATATTCATCTCCTCTTACTAACATAGATTCATTTAAGAATCCCGAAACTCCATGAGCAATTAAAGAATCTCTTTCCATTTCACCAACTCTTAATCCTCCATCATTCGCTCTTCCTTGAACGGTTTGGCGAGTTAAAGCGGTTCTTGGACCTCTAGCTCTATAATTAATTTTATCTTTCACCATGTGTTTTAATCTCATATAAAAGGTAGGTCCAACAAAGAATTCGGTTTGAATTTGGTCACCTGTTTCTCCGTTATATAAAATTTGATTGCCAGTTTTATTAAAACCTACTTTTGTTAACAATTCTCCAAATATTTCATGTTTTGAACCTTTATTAACAAAAGCAGTAGAATCTCCAAATGCTCCAATTCCACATGCTGCTTTTCCTGATAAAGTTTCCACAAATTGACCAATAGTCATTCTTGAAGGAAAAGCATGAGGATTTACGATAATATCTGGTTTCAAACCATCAGGAGTAAAGGGCATTGATTCTTCGGGAATTATTAAACCAATAGTGCCTTTTTGCCCACATCTACTACAAAATTTATCCCCTATGGTAGGAACTCTTTCATCCCTTACCCTTACTTTCGCAATTCTAAAACCTTCTTCTCCCTCTGTAATAAATGTTTTATCTACAAATCCCAATTGACCTTTTTTAACTGCTATAGAATCATCCATGGAAAATGTAGAATCTTCTGAATCAACAATAGTTTTTCCAATTACAATCATTTTATCATTTAAAACTGTATTTTCTTTAATCATACCAAACTCATCAAGATGACTATAATCATATCCTGGTTTTAATCCACTAATATTGATTTGCTCTTCTATGTTACAAAATTTAGAATCAATCAATGAAGTAGCAACTTTAGAACTTTCTTCTCTCGATTCGTAAGAATTAAAATAAGTAGTTCTAAACATGCCTCTATCAATACTTCCTTTATTAAATAAAATACTATCTTCAACATTATATCCTCCATATACTCCTATCGCTACAATTACATTCTCTCCATAAGGGTTTCTCTCTTGATTAATATATTCTAAGTATCTTGATTTAACTAAAGGAATTTGTCCATAATTTAAAATTACTCCCATTTTATCAATTCTGACATCATAATTAGTTGCGTATAATGATACTGCTTGTTTACTTTGTCCACATGAAAATAAGTCACGAGGTAATTGATTATTGGCTGGATAAATAATTTGTTGACCCATAACTCCAAAAATCAAGGAAGGATGAATTTCCATGTGAGTATAAGTATCTTTAGAAAAATCTTGTTCTTCAATTGCTATTAAGGCAGTTGATTCTTCAGAAACATCTATATAATCAATAATAGCTTGATTTTGAGTTAAATTTTCTTGAGAAACTCCTTCATATAAAATTTCTTTCTCAAAAAATGTATTTTTATTTAAATTAAAATCTATTTTTTTATCTGAAAATCCTGAAATTAATTGTATCCAAGAATATTGATTGTTTAATATTTTTTCTGACATTCCATTATTTTTCACGCTTACTTTTCTAGATTTATCTATATAAAAAATTGGTCTACTTAATCTACCAGCATCTGAATATATATAAATAATATTTTCTTCAATATTCCATGATATACTTATATAAATTGGAATACATGCTATTCTTCTATAAAATTTAAATTTTTCCATCAATTCTACTGGATTTACAGAAATACCAATCCATGAACCATTAACAAAAATTTTCGTATTTTTAGCTATATAGGAAGGAGAGGATTCTGTAAGAAATTTTATATCCCCATGAACTCTTAACCATTTAATCAATGAGGCAGATTTTATAGATGTAGTAATTTTCGTTGATATAGAGAGATATTTATGGAGACCTACATTCCCTCCATCTGGAGTATCTACTGGATCTATATAACCCCATTGAGAACCATGTAATAATCTAGGTCCTATAACCTTAGCGCTGGCATCTAAAGGAAGATTTAATTTACGTCTAGCTGAAAGAGCAGAATTAAAGGATAATCGATTTAAATCTTGAATAACTCCAGTTTTTTTTGTATGTTCTTGAGCTCCCCAGTTTCCTTTAAATGCCTTTTTAAAACCAATTTCAACATCTCGGTCTTTAAAAAATTCTTTACTATTATTATTAATTAAATTAATAAAATTAGTATTTTGATATTGTCCTTTATGATAATAATATTCTTTATCTATTTTTTTAAATACATTAGATTGAAGTATGTTATAATATTCTTTAAATAAATCATATAATAAAGTACCTGTAAGTTCAATCCTTTTATATTTGTAATTATCTCTATCTGTAGGTGATTCATTTTTAGTATAAACCAATAACATTTTCATGACCATGAATCCCAAATAAAAAGCTTTTCTCTCAAAATCCAATTCTCCAATATGTGTTAAAAATAAATTGGATAATATATCCAATACTTTGATTGAAGTTTTTTCTTTAGTAAATTCCTTTATATAATCAATAGCATTCTCTTGTGTATAAATGCCATGTACATCATGGATAGATGGTATAAATAATTCCATTAAATCTTTGTATTTACTTAAATTTAAAATACACGTTTCTATTATTGATTTATCCGATAATATTCCTAATGCTCTCATTACAATAAATAAAGGCATTGGCTTTTTAACATTAGGTATTACAACCACTATTTGTTTATTAGACAAAGAAGGTGTAGCACCTACTAATCTTACAGCTGTAGTTCTTATAGGTTTAGAAGCATCTTCTGAACGACATTTCACTTCGGCGGAACATACATAAACATCATCAACTTTATCTCTCACATAAATCATATTATCAGCAAATTTTTCTTGAGGAATAATAACTTTTTCTTTTCCATCTATAATAAAATATCCACCAGGATCCGATTTACACTCTCCTGCTGTGGCTCTAATATTAGTGTTTAAACCAGTTAATATACATAAATTTGATTGAAGCATGATAGGAAATTTTCCTAAGTAGATTTTTTCCAGAGTTAATTCATACTTAATTGTTTCACTATTTTCTTGTTTTATATGAAATATTACATCAACGTCATAATGTATGGAAAATCCATATGTCATATTTCTTAATCGTGCTTCATTAGGATACATATAATGTTCATGGTAATCATCATATACTATTGGTTTTCCATAATATATTTTTTTTCCATCTTTTCCACCTAAATAAAGTTCAGCTTTCAAATCAAATTCTCCCGTAGATTCATTTTGATTTTTTAAAATATAAATAGGATTTTTTTCTTGTAAAATAGTTGTCAAACCTGTTTTATAAAAATCATTGAAAGAATCTAAATGATGAGAGACTAAAGCATAAGGATTATCTCTAAAATATTTATCTATGATTTTCCATGGTAACTCTTTATTTATTTCCATTTATAATATATCATTAATAATTTTTTTTTAAAATGATATATTACATATTAATATTTCCAGATTGAGTTACTAATAATGCTCCTATCATTATAAACATTAATATTATTGGTAATAATAATAAGAACCATGAAAGCTTTGTGTAGCCAGCTTTACATAAAGTATTTAAAATCCATGTCCAAAATATTACATAAATTAATTTTCCAATAAAAACTCCTAATGTATTAGCATTACATTGATACATACCTACACAATAGGTATTTTGATTACCTATATTTTGAAAAGCAATCATGATTAAAGCTAAAATAGAAATTAAAAAATAAATATAAGAAGGTGTACATAATCCTTTAATTGTTTTTAGTACATTAACTGCCATGATATTATATTTTATATTCAGAAAAAAAATGAATATAAAATAAAATTATTAACCTATATGGAACCAACTTGGTCTTGAGCTGATTTATACAAACTATCTACATCAGCAGGCATTGATATTGGCATATCCGTTTTATCCATTGCTGGCTGGTCGACAGGCATTGGACTCATACCTTTGGGATATCCTTCAAATCCCTTTATAACATCACCTAAACCTGTACCTACACTTCTTACCATATTAACGCCATTCTGAAACATCATATCTCCTTTGTACCCAAATCCTCCTTTCTGCATTCTACGTGTTTTTTTATTTTTTTTATTTTTTTTTGATTTCCTTTTTGATTTGGATTTTTTAGATTTTCTTCTTGACTTTCTACCACCCATCATATTAGGAGACATTTGTCTAGTTCCTAAAAGAAGATTTAAAGGATCCCCTGAACCAGAACCTTCAGGACTCAACGCATAATAATTGCTAGAGCCCCATGTTTGAGGACTTGAACCATCCCACGGTGCACCAACAAAGGCTGGATTACCTCCTTTTTGAAATCTCATTGATTTTTTTCTTCCCATTTTTTTTCTACCTAAATGTCTTTTTCTTGAATATTTACGACCTCTTTTAGTATATTTCCGACGCATATATACTATGTATAGAAATTATTCTATATCAACATGTGTTAACATATGCCTACGACAACATATACTTGTTAATCTTAAATCATCCATTACCTCCCCTTCAGGAGTTTTATCCTTAAACTCTTTGGTTAAATAAACAACTTTATCTACATTCATATCATTAGCAAGCTTTTTTTCTCTTACTTTTTCTAAATAATATCTATGTTTATCACCTAATACTTTGCCACATGTAAAACATTTTACTGGTATAATCATGCTGATTTATAAATTATTATCATATTATTTATAAATCAATTTTTTATTAAATTATTAATTATCGTTGATTATTGTTTTTGACAGCATTTGGTATACTTCATAATCATTTGAGTATTATCTTTAGGATTTAAATTCTTTTTTTCCAATTCATTAAGATAACAATTGTCTAAATAAATAGCGGCATTTGGAAAATCACAATTACCATTAGAATCATATATTTCTTGAGTTAAAACATTATTACAACCACAATTACAATCTATTTTAGCTAAACAAGCTTCATCGGTTATTAAACTATTATTATAAATCTCACTTTTTTGTAAATTTAAACCAGAGCCAGTTGTTAATCCAAATTTGATAATCATTGTATTATTAGTATCAATTTCTATTGTATGTGAACTAGTTACGCCCTCACAACCATAATGTAGAGTGTCTCCTAAGGGTATTTGTAATTCAAAAGAATTATTAATCTTAATTAACATATTCATTTGAGCTTTTTTATTTAATTCAGAAGGACATGGTTGCCAACAAATATTTAATAATATAAATTTAGTATCACTAGAAGTCGTAGTATTTATGTGAGTATATAAATTATTTTCAATAAATAAAGTATTTAAATTTAAAATTTCATCTTTTGTTAAAAGTAAATTTTCATAGTTACTTATTTCTATTTCATCAATGATTAAATCACCACAATATTCTGGAATTACTAAACAATTTTTTGGTTCAACATAATAGGGGTTACAAAAAGAAAATTCAATACATATATTAATTATAGGAATATTATCTATTAATTCAAAGCATGAAAATTCTAAATTAATTTGTAAGTTGATATTTTGACAATTACAGTTACTATTCATTATAGATAAAATTTCAGACCATGATAGAGCTTTAAAAATTCCATTATAATCACTGATACAAGAACTATTCACTATACATTTTTCTAAACAAATAAATTTCATAGGCTTCCAAGATTCAACAGGAAGATTAAAATAATTACTAGATTCATAGATAGAAATAATGTTATTGTAGGGTGAAAAATATAAACTGTTATTTGAATAATTTAAATGTGGTTCTTTTAGAATATAGTTTGATAATTGAAGCAAAGGATTTGGGAGAGTAGAATTTATTCGAAAAAAATTATTACAATAAAATAAGTTTTGAAAATTTAGTAGAGAAACCTTATAACTTGGTTTTAGATGAATAGTATCAAAGTGAACAAAATGATTATTTTTAGTTTTTTGATTAGATAATACAGCTACTGATAGATTCATTTTATTTATAATAATGATATATAATATTTGTAAAAATTAATAATTAAATATTATTTTTTACAAATATTATATGGGAAATAACATTTCAAATTTAAATAAATTAAATTATGAAGATATAAATTTTTTAATCAAAAGAAAAGATTGCATTATAATCAATACTTTACCAGTTAATATGCAGGATTGTTTAATCATAAATACAACTAACATAAATGAAGAAGAAATTAAAATAAATGAATGCTTACAAAAAAATAAAAACTATTATATAGTAATTTATGGTAAAAATTCATCAGATGATACTATTTATAAAAAGTATTATCAATTAACAGAATTAGGTTTTTTAAACGTAAACATCTATCCTGGAGGAATGTTTGAATGGTTGTTATTACAAGATATTTATGGTTCAGAAGAATTTGGAACTACAAAAAAAGAACTAGATATTTTGAAATATAAATCAGATAGTAAATTAACAAAATTATATTTAACTAATTAACATCCAGATGGAAAGAAACTATGTTCTTTTTTAGAATTATTAATCAAAAGAATACTATCCATAAATTCTTCTATTTGTTTTAATAAATTGACCTTCACTTGTGGTAATTCTTCATTGTCATGATTACAATCTAATGAAATAATTTTATTTTTTGGAATATTACTATTTTTCAACCATTCTTCATGGTATTGATGACATTTTTCTAAATAAGATAATGGTATAGTTTCACCTTGTCTCGAACGTTTTGTTACTCGCTCAGAGCAAATTTTTGGGTCCGCATATAAATAAATATATCCAGTGATTGGAACTTCTTCAATAAAATCTTCAAACCATTTTAAATATATCTGAAATTCAATTTCATTAATCATACCATCATCATATAACATCTTAGCAAATATATTTTTATCAGTAAAAAGAGACCTTTCTGTTATTATAATCGAATTAGGATTTAATTTAATAGCTTTTTTCAAGATAGAAAGTCTTGAAATATATGCCATCATTTGAAAAGCAAAAGACCATGAATTTTGGTCTTCGTAAAATTTTTCTAAAATTGATGCTCCTGATTTATCCTTGATCGTTTCCCATTGTTTTACTGGTTCTTGTAAAAATACAATAGATTGGTTTTGAAGGTTAGAGTATTTAGATTTTAGTAAATCTACAACTGTAGACTTACCTACTCCTATATTTCCCTCGATACTGATAATAGTAGGCATGGTATTATATATATCATTTATATTTTTATTATTATACTGTTTCAATTATATAATTAAAAAATAAATGATAAAAGAAAATTGAAATGTTTTAAAATGAAATTAAAGATATTATTAAAAGAATAGAATGGATCTAATTCAACGAAAACTAACTAAATCAGAATGGGAAGGAATAGAGGTTCCAGTTTCTCAAGAGGAAAAAGAAATACTTAAACTAATAAAAGATGGTTATATGGATGTAAATATAAGATATAATAATAATCAATCACTTCTTAATTATATGAGAATAGAGAATAGTGAATTAATGAATGAATATTTATATAAAGAATATTTTAAAAGTATAATAGATAAAATTTGTAAAACTTTTCATGTAGATTTTAAAATTAAGTTAAAGAATAGTAAACAATTAAAACCAAAAAAAGCTGATATATTTAGAATAACTAATATCAATCAAAATAATAAATTTCCTTTTATAGGAAATACAAATGTAAAAATTTTTGAATATGTTTTAATTGAAATCATTGAAAATTTATTGAGTTATAAAGAAAAAAAATCAACAAAATGGGTATTTTATTATTATACTTTAAAAAATTTAAATTTATTAGCAATTACAAATATTAATTCTATAGTAAAGGAATTTGTAAATTATATATTAAAAATTAAAAGCAAAGATATTAATTTAAAATATATTATTGAACGGTCTTCAGAAATGATAGAAAAAAATGAATTTTTAACTAAATATTCTGATATAACTTTGTATGACCATCAAAAAAAGCTATTTTCACTATTTAAAGTATATGATGAAGAAATTATAATTCCCAAACTTATTTTGTATATCGCACCTACAGCTACTGGAAAAACACTTTCTCCAATTGGTCTAGCTGAAAAATATAGAATAATATTTGTTTGTGCTGCTAGACATGTTGGTTTGGCACTCGCAAAATCTGCTATTTCATCAGGTAGGAAAATAGCATTAGCTTTTAATTGTAAAGATGCTGAAGATGTAAGATTACATTATTCAGCAGCCAAAGAAGTAATTAGAGATAGAAGAAGCGGTTCAATTAGAAAAGTAGATAATACCGTAGGGGATAATGTAGAAATTATAATTTGTGATATTAAATCTTATTTGCCTGCTATGTATTATATGTTAGCATTTAATGAAAAAGAAAAAATTATTACTTACTGGGATGAGCCTACTATTACGATGGATTATCAAACACATTCGTTCCATGAAATCATTAAAGATAATTGGAGTAAAAATTTAATTCCAAATATAGTTTTATCTTCAGCGACTCTTCCCAAAGAAAATGAACTACCTAATGTGATAAGTGACTATATTGGAAAGTTTGGAGGTCAAGTTGAATCTATAATAAGTCATGATTGTAAAAAATCAATTCCAATTATAAATAGACAAGGAGAAATTTATTTGCCACATTTCCAATGTACTACTTATGAAGATTTAAAAAAGATGATTTCACATTGTGAAAATTATCCAACAATAATGAGATATTTAGATTTAAATGAAATTATAAAATTTATACTTTATATTCATGAAAATAATTTAATTTCAGAAAGATATAATCTTTCTAATTATTTCACAAAAATAGAAGAAATTAACCTTCTTAGTTTGAAAAAATATTATTTTATTCTTTTAAAAAATTTACCAAAAGAAAGATGGAGTACAATTTACGAATATTATCAAGAAAAAGATAATAGGTTAAAACCATTTGCGTCTAATATTCATATAGTAACTTCAGATTCTTATACATTAACTGATGGACCTACAATTTATTTAGCTGATGATGTAGCAAAAATAGCTAAATTTTGTTTACAAGAAGCAAAAATTCCGGATAAAGTAATGAAAGATATAATGAATGATATTGAATTTAATAATATGTTAAATAAAGAAATATCAAAATTAGAAAAAGATTATGAAGATGGTGTAGCAAAAGATGAAGGAAAAGAGAAAAAAATGGAAAATTTAAGAATTAGTCCTGAATTAAGAAGATTAAAATTAAAAATTGATGATATGCGTCAAAATATAAAATCTACATCTCTACATGATTTATTTATCCCAAATCGACTAGCTCATTTAAATAAATATAAACCAAATGATATTATAGTTAACAATCCTTTTACATGTGATATAGATGATTCCACAGTAGTGAAACTGATGCAGTTAGACGATATAGATGATACATGGAAAGTATTATTATTAATGGGTATAGGAGTATTTACAAATCATGAAAGCATATCTTATACAGAAATTATGAAAGAACTAGCAGAACAACAAAAATTATATATGATTATTGCTTCTTCAGATTTTATATATGGAACTAATTATCAAATGTGTCATGGATTTATAGGAAAAGATTTAAATTCCATGACTCAAGAAAAAGCTATTCAGGCCATGGGACGAGTGGGAAGAAATAAAATACAACAAAA
>CESB01023834.1_pt1 | contig 10634 bp, 7 predicted proteins | sample 531071 | NCBI WGS metagenome assembly CESB01 (sample SAMEA2621259, study PRJEB7988) | marine metagenome | biome: marine biome (ENVO:00000447); feature: surface water layer (ENVO:00002042); material: "saline water (ENVO:00002010), including plankton (ENVO:xxxxxxxx)" | depth 5 m | reverse complement strand
AACCCCAACCCTGACTCTTTATTATAAGATGCTTTATTAGATTTTAAATATGGTTCACCTATCTTCGATATAATGTCACTTGGGTAACCTTCACCATCATCTTCTATTATGATTTCAGTCATTTCATTATCACTTTTCAAGGTTATAAAAATTTTACTTTTACTATATTTATTTGCATTCCCAATAAAATTTCTGAGACCATAGATAATTTCAATTGATTTTGTAATTTTTTTAGAATTTGAATCTTGATCTATATTCAAAATAAAGTCTTTTTTACTCGTTTCTTTAAATGAAAAAATAATCTCCTCAAGATAATCTTTAATTGATAAGTCTTCATCAATAAATTCATCTTCTTCATTTGGATTTAAAGATAGTTTTTTTAAAATTTCATTACATCTCTCAACTTGGCTTGATAAAAGCTCAATATCTTGCTCTACATCTTTTTTACCTTTTAGTTGTTTTGAAAGCTCTTGAGTAATAATCTTTATTGTAGACAAAGGGGTCCCCAAAGAGTGTGCTGCTGCAGCGGCCTGGCCACCTAATGACAACATTTCATGTTCAGTAGCCATTATTTTCTCCATCTTATCAAGAGCTTTTTTTTTAAGTTTCGACTCTACCCCAAAAATAATCGCAAAATAATTAAAGAAAAATAAAGCTATTATTAAAGAGAGAGGAATAGAATAATAATAATATGGACTTACATGAAAATGATTACTTAATGGTTTTGGCAAATCTTTAGAATAGAATGTTAAAAGTATTATTAAAATGGTGGTTATCAAAACTAATAAAGAATTAGCATTAAAACTTAGATTAGAAGAGGCAAAAACGCTTGGTATAAGTAAGAAAATTATAAATGGATTAGTTACGCCACCTGTTAAATAAATTAGACCACTCAATTGAAAAATATCAATTAATAAATAAACAAACGCTGACCTATCAGTTATTTGTGTTTTTTTATAAATAAAAATTAAATAAAGATTACTAATTATGCCTATAGAAACAATTAGATTAGTATAAATAAAATCAAAACTAAAATTAAAGTAAAAATATACTAAGTAAATCGATAATAATTGACCAATTATACCTATCCATCTTAGATTAACATAAGTTGATTTTTTTAAGCCAAATTGTTTTGAAGTTTGAAAAAACTCCATTTTTCTAAATATCTAAATTTTGAACATTTATTGCATTTGAGATAATAAAATCTTTTCTAAGCGAAACATCATTGCCCATTAAAGTGTGTATTAAATTTTGATCCTTTTTTAAATCTTTAGAATACTGCACTTGTAAAAGATTTCTCGTTGCTGGATTTAATGTAGTATTCCAGAGTTCATCTGGATTCATCTCTCCCAAACCTTTGAATCTTTGAATACTCATTTTAGATTTCTCAAGTTCTATTCTTTTAGAATATTCCCTAGAACCCCTTTTTATTTTTTTAAAATCTTTATCATTTGCAATGATATAATCTTCTAATTCTTTCTCATCTTTAATATAAATACCTTTTGTTCCTTTATTAATCTTAAATAGGGGGGGTTGTGCTAGATAGATGTGGCCATTTTCAATTAATTTATTAAATGGCTGGTTATTAAAAAAAGTCAAAAGCAAAGCTCTAATATGAGAACCATCAACATCTGCATCGGTCATAATTATAATTTTCCCATATCTTAAATCTTTTAAATCAAGCTCATGAGACTTTGGATCTAATCCAAGTGCATTTATTAATGTTAAAATTTCATTTGAAGATATCATTTTGGACAATGCTTTTGTCCTTTGATCAGAACCATTTTTATTCCCATTACCATTTTTATTTTTTTGAAAGTCTTCAACGTAAGTATTTAAAATCTTTCCTCTTAAGGGTAAAACCGCTTGATTTTCTCTATTTCTTCCTTGTTTAGCAGAGCCTCCAGCAGAATCCCCCTCTACAATAAATAACTCAGTACCTTCTTGTTTTCCAATTTGGCAATCAGCCAACTTTCCTGGGAGTCCACTAAGTTCAAGAGCACCTTTTCGTCTAACACTTTCTCTTGCTCGCCTTGCGACATCTCTAGCTAGAGCTGCTTGAATAATTTTAGCTAATATAATTTTTGCTACTGAGGGGTTTTGATCAAACCAAATAGATAATTTTTCATTTATAATAGTTTCAACAATCATTCTGACCTCAGACGAAACTAATTTATCTTTTGTTTGTGATGAAAATTTAGGATCAGGAATTTTAGTAGATAAAACGCAAGTCAATCCCTCTTTTATATCATCTCCAGATATACTTAATTTGTTTTTTTTTAAAAGATTATGTTCATTAGCATATTTATTTACTACTCTAGTTAAAGCACTTCTAAAACCTAAAATATGTGTACCACCATCTTTTTGGTATATATTATTAGTATATGGATGAACATCCTCACCATATGCCCCATTCCATTTTAAAGAACACTCTACTTCAATACTGTCTTTTTTTCCTTCAATATATATTGGTTTTTTAAACAAATCATTCCCATTTTTATTCAATAATTTGTCTCTTTTTTGATCAAGAAACTCTACAAACTCTAGTACACCACCATCAAATTTAAACTCATAATTTTTTTCTTTTTTTTGACTTGCATCAATAAAAAATATTTTTATTCCTTTATTCAAAAATGCTAATTCTCTCATCCTTTTGATTAAAATATTTGCACTAAATTTTATTGTAGAAAAAATATTTTTTGAAGGTAAAAAAGTTATTTTAGTTCCAGTTTCTTTTGACTTTCCAATTACCTTTAATGGTGATTTTGCTTCTCCATTATTAAATTCAATATAATATTTTTTACTATCTCTATAAATTTCTAGTTTTAAGTTTTCTGATAATGCATTAACCACTGACACTCCCACACCATGAAGTCCACCTGATACTTTATAAGAGTCATGATCAAATTTTCCACCAGCATGTAATTGGGTCATAATTACTTCAGCTGCTGATTTTTTTTCACCTTTATGAATATCAACTGGTATCCCTCTTCCATCATCATGTACTGTCACTGTATTATTTGAGTTAACTGTAACAGTTATCTTTTTACAATACCCTGCCAAAGCTTCATCTATTGAATTATCTACAACCTCATATACCATGTGATGTAATCCTGTTCCATCATCGGTATCACCTATATACATTCCTGGTCTTTTTCTTACAGCTTCAAGACCTTTTAGTACTTTAATGGCATCTGCCTGATATGTATTTTTGTTTTTCATTTTTTAATTTAGGAAAAAATTATTATATCATTTTTTAGAGATTAATGTTTAATTTTTATCTTTAAAAAAAAAATTAAACATTAAATTAGTCATTAAAATCAAGCCTAAATTGATGGCGGAGAGAATGGGATTCGAACCCATGATAGAGTTGCCCCTATACACGCTTTCCAAGCGTGCGCCTTCAACCACTCGGCCACCTCTCCAAAATTTATTTAAAATATTTTTTTGAAATATGTTCATTAATTTTAAAAACAAAGTATTTCAAATTACCTCTAAACGATTTTAAAATTTTTTTTACTTTTAAAACAAATTTATTACTCCCAGGAATGTCTTTATTATGTAAATGTGCATAATCTTTATACTCCAAATTTTTTCCATTAGAAAAAATAACTTCATTTTTTGAATTACAAAGATTTTTGTTTATATTAAATGCTACAATTGACTCATAAAATTCTACTGAATATATAAATTTATTCAATGAAAATTGAAATTTTTTACTATCTGGAAATCTAAAATTTATATCATCGATAGATTTTTTACAAAAATTTATAAAGGAATATTTTGATGGATTAAAAAAACCTTTTGCACCATAACTTAAACCATAACTATGAAAAACGTCTTCAACTACCATTAACCCATTATCTTTTATAAATGGTATACAAGAACAACATGTAACTATTTGTTGAAAGTTTGTATGTCCTCCATCATCAAGAATAATATCAACTTTTCCAACTTTTTCAAAAAAATCCTTCCAAAAATTTTCATCAGCTTGATTACCAATAAATATTTCAAAACCTTCTCTCTCAAATTTTTTTGCCTCAGGATTTAATTCAATACCAATTATTTTTGCATCGTTTCCAAAATAATTTTTCCACATAAATAATGATCCACCAGATAAAACACCAATTTCAACAAAAGTGATTTTTTTACCCCTAAATTTTGCAAAAAGTTTTTCATAAATTGGAAAATAGTTCTTATATTTAAGTGAATAATATTTACTTTGTTTAAAAAAATTTAATAAATCTTTATCGTTAGACATAAAATAAGTTTAAATGGATACTTTTAAAAGATACATGTTATTCTAATTTTTTCTATGAAAAAAATTATTTATGATTTAGGTGCTGCAAGAGGTGAAAATCTACCGTATTATTTAATGAAATCTGAATTAGTGATCGCAATAGAAGCTAGCAAAGAAAGTTGTAATTTTATAAAAAAAAAATTTCAAACTGAAATAACCGAAAAAAAACTTATAGTAGAAAATTGTATTATTAGTGAAACAAATTCAATTAATGATGGTTTTTATTTAAATGAAAATTATTTATTAAATCAATATCCTACACCTAAAAAAAATAGATTAAATAAATTTAAAAAAATAAATTTAGAAAAAAAAGATGTTGCAAATTTATTCTCAACTTATGGTGAACCTTATTACATAAAAATTGATTTAGAAGAATATGATAATGTAATATTAAAAAGAATTTTTGATCTTCAAATCAAACCTAATTATATTTCTGCAGAAGCAATAAATGATGAAGTCATTAAACTTTTTTTGTCAAATATCAATTATAATTCATTTAAATTAGTTGAAGGAAATACTGTAGGCTTTTTATATAATAAATTTAATTTTAAAATAAATGATAAAATAATTAAATATTCCTTTCCAGAAAATTCAGCTGGACCATTCGGAAATGATATTATGGGTAATTGGATGAGTAAAAAAAATTTTTCAAAGTTTATGGAATATAAAAAATCTGGATGGAGAGACATACATGCATCATTATTAGACCCCTCAGAAGATACTGAAGATTTTATAAAATATATCAATATAGAAAAAAAAATGGAAAAAAAAGCAAAATTGATAAGACGCTATTTAAGGTTCATATCAAAATTTAGATTTTTTAAAAATGACAAAAATTTTTGATTGCATAACTTTTTTCAATGAAAATTTCATAACAAATCTTAGATTTGAAGTCTTAAATGAAGTAGTAGATTATTTTGTAATTTGTGAATCAATGTATGATCATCAGGGAAAAGTCAAGGACCTAAATTTTAGATTAAAAAATAAAAATTTTGAAAATAAAATTATTTATTTAATTTTAGATAAACCATTTAATAAAAAGAATAATCCTTGGAAAAATCAGGCTATACAAAGGGAATATATATTAGAAAAATTAAATCATCTTGATCTTGAAGATTATATAATGTTTTCTGATCCTGATGAAATTCCAGATCCAAAATTATTAAAAAATATAGATTTAAAAAAAAAATACGGAATATTTCTTCAGAAAATGTACTGTTATAAATTTAACCTTCATAATGAATATGAAAGCCCGTGGGAGGGTACGAGAATCTGTAAAAAAAAAGATCTTAAATCAATCGATTTCATGAGACAAAAAGTTGTCACTAAAAATCTTAAAAAACCTTTTTGGAAATTTTATAAAGAAAAAAGTATTCAATTATTTGAAAATGGTGGATGGCATTTTAATTCTTTACTTAAACCTGAAGATATTTCTATAAAACTAAAATCTTTTGCACATAGAGAATTTAAATCTGATGAATATTCAAGCATTGATGTAATAAAAAAAAATATTAATGAAAGAAGAGATTTATTCAAAAGAGATAGACTTTATAAAAAAGTAGATTTAGATAAATCATTTCCAGATTTTATTGTAAAAAATAAGGATAATTTAAATGAATGGATATTATAAAATTGATTCTAATATTTTATTTAGCTCAGAAATCTGAATTTTTATATCTCCATTCACATTATCATTAATTTCTCTATCCAATTTTATTCTTTTATAATCGAATTTGAGTAAATTTGAAATTTTTTCACATTTTATGCTAGGGTGATCTTTGGGCATAAGCTCTATTAATTTCAATCCCGGTTTTGAAAAAATTATATTTGAAAAAGCTGCTCCATGAGGTCCTATTATAATCTTTGCATTACTAAAAAGATAAATTTGTTCAAAAAAATCTAATTTACTTGTTTGATAACTTTCAAATCCATTCTTTCTCAGAAAATCAATAATTTCTTGATTATTAATTAACTTACAATGATTAAAATTTGAGTCGGACCTATCTATGAATATTTTATCTGCACAATCAAATTTTTTTGAAAATTTTAAAAACTTATCTCTTAAATAAAAGATTATCCAATCTGGTATATTTGAAATTTCGTCTTGAACTTTACCTTTGTTATACCAGGGATGATCTAAAGCAATAATTTTATCAGCTGTGATGTGTCTATATCTTCTGCTATCAACTAATTGACTTTCTTTAATTTCTAATGTCGAAAGTATTTTTTTTTGCCAATCAAATTTTCCTGGAATATAAAAATAATTTATTTCATTTAATAAATACTTAGTTTCTACCAATTTAATTTTTACTATTATATCAAATAAAAAATGAAAATAGTTATTTCCACTAGCACCTTGTACTAGAGATAGTAAATTTCCCTTAAATTTTTTTTTTATTCTAGTTGTTCCATCTTTTATAACTTTATTAAATGAAGTATTTTTTAGCTCACCATTAATTTGTTGGTAGGAAATATCTGGTAAGATGTAATTATCTTTTATAATGGCTACATGCTCAACTAAATCAGTATAAATTCTTGCATTAGGAATTTCATAAATATTGTAATTAATATTATAATCCTTTTGATCAATTGTAATTTTCTTTAATTCTTTTTTTATTAGTTCAATTTTATCATTTTTAGTAATCACGCTGACTTTTCCATAAAATATATGAAATATAAATTGGAACAAATTTTTAAATTTTTTTTGTAATATTTTTTTAATTTTCATAGAATTAATGTAATATTCTTATTAACTTATTTTTATACTTTATGAATAAAATTATCAAATGGGGACTTATAGGATTAGGCAATGCTTCATTAAATTTAGCTAAGGAATTTAATAAAATAGATAATTCTAAGTTAATTGCAATAGCAAGTAAAACAAATACTAAATTAGAAGAATTTAAAAAAAAATTTAATATCTCTAATGAAAATGCTTATTCAGATTATGAAAAAATCTTTAAAAATAAAGAAATTGATATCATTTTTATAGGATTACCGAATACTTTACATGAAAAATTTTGTTTAAAGGCTCTTGAACATAATAAACATGTTTTAGTTGAAAAACCTATTACAATTAATTTTGAAAGTTTTTTAAGAATTAAAAATCAATTTAATAAAAAAAATTTATTATTGGAAGAAGGAACCGCCAATAAACATCATCCTTTTTACAAAAATGTTATAGATATTTTAAGTAAGATAAAACCCTCAAATATTTATAAAATAAGATCGTCTTTCGGAAATGATGCCTTAGGTGGAAAAAAAATTTTTGGTTTTCGTCTTAAGAAAATTAATATTAATAAAAGATTGTTCAATAAAACTTTAGGAGGTGGGGCAATCTTGGATGGTGCTATTTATCCAATATCTTTGATAGTAGATATTTTAACTCTATTCAGCAAAGACTATTTAGAAGATTTTAATATTTATGAATCTTCTAAAAAAATTTCAAAAAATATTGATTTGAATTCAAAAATTTATGCAAAGACCAAAAAAATTGAAATAGAAATTGAAACTTCATTAATTAAAGATTTGAGTAATAATTTGGAAATCTACTCTAAAAATGAAATCATAAAAATTGAAAATATATTCAATATTTCTTCAAATAGCGTAATACAAATCGAAAAAAATGGTGATACAAAAATTGTAACAAATATAGATAAAAATAATTCCTATTATCATGAGATAAGAGAAATTTCACAGTTATTAATTAAGAATATCGATAATGATGAAAATTTTCAGAAAGAATTTTTTAAAATCGAAAAGAATTTTGAATTATTATCAAAATGGTTATTTAATTAGTTCAAATTATTTTTCTTTTTTTATCTTTAAAACACCAATAAATGCTTCTTGAGGAATTTCAACTTGACCAAATTGTTTTGCTCTAGCTTTACCTTTTTTTTGTTTTTCTAAAAGTTTTCTTTTTCTGTCTGTAGCTCCACCACCATGGATTTTCGTTAAAACATCCTTTTTAAAACCTTTAATTGTCTCTCTAGCTATTATCTTACCTCCAATAGCTGCCTGGATAGGGATCATAAAATTATGTCTTGGAATCAAATCCTTTAACTTTTCACAAACCTCTCTTCCTGTTCTCTGAGCAAAATCTTTGTGTATCATCATCGCAAGAGCATCTACAGCCTCTCCATTTACAAGTATTCCTAATTTTACTAAGTCACCTTCTCTATGTTCGATTATCTCGTAATCAAAACTTGCATAGCCACTTGTCATTGACTTAATTCTGTCATTAAAATCGAAAACAACCTCATTTAATGGCAATTCATAATTTAAAACTGCCCTGTTGCCAGAATAAGTTAAGTTATTTTGAATACCTCTTTTGTCTTGGCAAAGTTTCATGATTGCTCCCAAATATTGATCTGGAGAAATTATTGTTGCTTTAATCCATGGCTCTTCGATGGAGTCAATATAAGTAGGATCGGGTAAACTAGATGGATTTTGTAAATCTATTTTTTTTCCATCATTCAAATTTACTTTATAAACAACGCCAGGTGTAGTTGTAATTAAATTTACATCAAATTCTCTTTCCAATCTTTCAGTAATTATTTCTAAATGGAGCAATCCAAGAAATCCACATCTGAATCCTAATCCTAAAGCTGAGGAAGATTCTGGTTCAAATGAAAAACTTGCATCGTTTAATTGAAGCTTGGCTAATCCATCTTTTAATTTTTGATATTCTGAGCTATCCACTGGAAACAAACCACAAAATACAACTGGTTTACTTGGTTTAAAACCTGGTAAAGCATCCACAGAGTCTTTGGAAGCATCACAAATAGTATCTCCAACCTTTGTATCTGACAAAACTTTTATTCCAGTGGTAATGAATCCGATCTCTCCTGAATTTAATTCATTTATATCTTTTGGTTTAGGGGTAAAAACTCCTACTTTTTCAACAATATAATCTTGATTAGTAGATAACATTTTTATTTTCATATTTTTTGTTATCTTACCATTAATTACTCTTACTAAGATTACTACACCCAAATAAGTATCGTACCAACTATCTACTAATAAACATTTTAAATTCTCTTTAGGAGATCCTTTTGGACTAGGCAGTTGATTAATAATTTTCTCTAAAATATCCTCTATACCCTCACCAGTTTTACCTGAACATGGGATAGCATTTTCTGTATCTATGCCTATAACATCCTCTATCTGTCTTTTTGTTCTATCCAAATCAGATGCTGGTAAATCTATCTTATTAAGCACTGGAATAATCTCATGATTTATATCCATTGCTTGGTAAACATTTGCTAATGTTTGTGCCTCAACACCTTGCGTACTATCAACAATTAATATCGAACCCTCACAAGCATATAAAGATCTACTTACCTCATAACTAAAATCTACATGACCAGGTGTATCTATGATATTTAAAATATATTCCTTCCCACTTTTCGACTTATAATTCAATTTGACTGTCTGGGCTTTAATAGTAATCCCTCTCTCCCTTTCTATATCCATAGAATCTAAAACTTGTGCCTTCATTTCTCTCTCTGTTAAACCACCACATTTGTGAATAATCCTATCTGCTATAGTAGACTTACCATGATCTATGTGTGCAATTATTGCAAAATTTCTTATATTATCGATTGTGGTCATTTTTTAAGATCGAATCTTAGCACCAGTCTTATTTTCTACATTATCAATAATCAACTTATTTATCTTATCTAAGTCTGCATCATTTAGAGGCTTATTAATTGATTGTATAGTTACATTTAGAGCTATTGATTTTTTATCACTTGGAATTTTTTCTCCGTCATAAACATCAAAAATATTTACATTTTTTATTAATTCTCTGTCAGTGTTAAATATAATATTGATTAATTCCTGTGTATCAAAACTTTTATCAATTATAAAAGCAAAATCTCTCTCAGATTTTTGAAAATCAGAAACTAAATATTCATTTTTTTTATCCTTTAATAATTTTTTCATTTCTTTTAAATTGTCTAAAAATATTTCAAAGCCGACTAATGATTCAGTTTTAATGTTCATCTTTTTTATTATTGATGGATGAATTTCGCCAAAATAAGCAGCTACTTTGTCCTTGCTCTTATCCAAAAAAACTCTACCAGATTTTCCAGGATGATAATAATTAGGTGTTTTACTATCTACAAAAAAATTTTTTCTATCATAACCAGCTTCGATGAATGTTTTAAAAATATCTTTTTTCATATCAAAAATATCAACATTTCTCTCTTTATCTATCCACGAAAGTCTATTGATTTTTCCTGAACAAAGGCCTCCTATTACAGTCTCTTGTTCACCAGGGCTAGTTCCATGAAATACAGGGCCAATTTCAAATAGTGATAGATCCTTAAAA
>CESB01292031.1_pt1 | contig 10647 bp, 9 predicted proteins | sample 531071 | NCBI WGS metagenome assembly CESB01 (sample SAMEA2621259, study PRJEB7988) | marine metagenome | biome: marine biome (ENVO:00000447); feature: surface water layer (ENVO:00002042); material: "saline water (ENVO:00002010), including plankton (ENVO:xxxxxxxx)" | depth 5 m | reverse complement strand
TTCTTTTTCTTTTTTATCATCATAGAATACATCATGAACAATAGGTCTAATTGATTTTATATCTCTAATTATAGGTATTTTAAATGCTTTCTTATCTTTTAATCTATCTATTATTTGACTACGATTTAAATCATATTCATGTCTTTTATCAATAATCTTTATTTCATTATTTTTTTCTTCTTTTTCTTCCTTTTCTTCTTTTATTTCTTCCTTTTCTTCTTGATTATCTTTAAATTCTACAAAAATATCTTTCTTTTTTTGAGGAATAGGGCGAACTTTAAGTGCATCTATTAATCTGACTGGATTATTCATATAAATTATTGTATATAGTTATTATATAAAATAATTTAACTATTTAAATGCAAAAAATTAAAAATTAATTAAATTTTCTATTGCAGTGTTACAAGCAATTTGTTCAGCTTTTTTCTTAATTTTATGTGTTCCTTCACCTAGGTATATAAAAGTTTTTTTATGAATACTCATATATTGATGTATATCTGCATATGAATTATATGTTTTTATACTTACTGATTCAAAATGTTTAATATTTATTGGATTTTGACCTAAACATAAATAAACACCCATATTATAACCAGTTTCTTGATTATATTCACTTATTTCCATATAATAAGGTGTAGTTTTAAATTCTTTTTGTATTTTTACTTGCAATATGTTTTTATAATTATCATCATTTTTTACTAATCCGATCCAATCTACATGTTTTTCAAATATATTTTCTACAAATTTTTGTACCATTTGAAAACCTGGACCAGTACTAAAAAAATTATCAAACCATCCATGCTCATCTTTTATATTTACTTTATTAAAATCTAAAAATAATGCACCTATAAATGATTCAAATAAACAGCCTAATTTCTTCAAATTTGTTCTTGTCTGTTTACTTTCAGTATGCTTTGACATTATTAACCATTTATGTAAACCCATATCATATGCAATTTTACCAATTGATTCATTTTTTACCAATGCAATCTTCTTCTCTGTCATAAATCCTTCATTCTCCTTTGGAAATCGTTTATATAAATAATATTTAGTAATACATTCAAGTACTCCATCTCCTACAAATTCTAACCTTTCATTCGATTTTGTATGCAATCCCAAACAGTCATCTGGTTTATCTACAATTATTATATTATTATTTTCATTTTCAAGATCTGGTCTACGTAAATAAGATTTATGTATAAATGCACGCTTATATAAAACAAAATTATTTATTTTGTAATCAACCCCATAAATTTTTAATATTTTTCTTATTTCTTCTTCTTTTATTTCAATATTTAACGGATTGTAAGGATCAAATATATATTTTTCATTTCCCAATTCGTCTTTTTCTATTCTAATGTCTTCTTCGTTATTTGTATTATTCATATTATTATTATTCATTTAATAATATGAATCTATATCTATTACTATCATAATATGTTTAAGTCCTTTTAAAAAATAATAAAAGCTTTTATTATAAAATTAAAATATTTAGTAAATATATAAAATGGTTCTTTCAACAACTAAACGCACAGCCGCAATTGATAGTATTGTAAATCGCCCACAAGGTGGCGGACCTAAAAAAGCTGGTTTTCCTTACCTCGTTGGTCGTGAATCCTGGACTTCATTACACTTTAGAGAAAGAGGTACTGCACAATTTTTAGATTCTTTTAAACATCCTAATGCTGGATTAAGATATAATAGCCCTGCCTCTCTTAAAATGAGATTCTCTAGACCTGTACATCTTCGTCCTAGTGAATTCAGACCTTAAATAAATTTATTATTTGTTATATAATTAATATTAATACTATATAATTTATAGTATTATTATGGAAATTATTGTTGATTATCGAGAAAAATCTCTTATAAATAATTTAAATTTTTTAGCCTCTACTTTCTCTTCTAATATATCTTATGTATCTTTACCATTAGGAGATATATTATTAAAACATAATAATAAAGAAATTATATATATTGAAAGAAAAACATTAAATGACCTTTTATCAAGTTTAAAAGATTCTAGATTTTCTGAACAATCATACAGACTATCTAACAGTACTAATATTAATACTCATTCTATTATTTATCTTATTGAAGGAGATATTAATTCTATTGTCGATACATTGCAACGAAAAATGGTTTATTCTTCAATTTCTTCATTATATTATTTTAAAGGTTTCTCTGTTTTTAGAACAAACAATGTAATTGAATCTGCAGAATTAATATTGAATTTAGCAGAGAAAATTAATAAAGATCTTTTAAAAAATATACCATCATATTTAACTATTAAACAACCTATAATTACTGATATATCTTTTAATGATCACAACCCTACTGACTATTGTAAAGTTGTAAAAAAAGTTAAAAAAGATAATATTGTTAAAGATAATATTGGACAAATTATGCTTTGTCAAATACCAGGTATAAGTTCATCATCTGCAATTGCAATACTTAAAGACTTTGATAATTTTTCTGAGTTTATTTTAAAACTTCGAGAAAATAGTGACTTTTTAAATAATATTGTTTTAGAATCTAATGGAAAAAAAAGAAAAATTAGTAAAAAAGTTATACAAAATATTATTGAATTCTTAATTTAATACATCTTTTGGAGGTTTAAACATTGTTGGTACTTCTTCATGATGTGTTCCTTTAGGTGTAAATAATTTTGGTTTTTTTACTTCTCTACCTTCATATTTCCCTGCATCTACTGCTGATTTAGTATATTCTGTTCCTCCCCAATTAGAATCCATTGGATTATAACTATATTTTCCATTTATTGTTGAATTATGAATATTATCTAATGATGTAAATTGTCCCATATGCAAATTATGAGGATCAAAACTTGCATAATTATTTTCGTTATATGGGTTTCTATCCCTAGTTGCATCTAACGGAACAATATAACCTTTAGAATCTTTTTTTAAATCTTCTGTTATGTTATTTGTTTGTTGTAATCCACCTTGCATATCAAATGGACTAGGTCTTATTCTATATACTTCTTCTCCTTGTGTGTTTGTTTCACTTTGTAAAAATAATATTGGACATTTTTTCCCCATGGAACGTTCCTTTTCTAAATGATTTATATATTCATCTAAATTATTAAAGTGTTTCGGATTTTTACCATCCTCTTTAGGTGCATTTGAATTATATAATAATAAATGATTCCCTTTTTTAATTAACATATTTGGACATTCATTATTTTCTCCTTTATTATGATATCCTTCTTCTCTATCTTCTGGTCTACTTCCTGGCACTTCTCTATTATTTATTAAAAAGGATAAACCTAGAATTAATAAAATAAGTGATAAAATTTTTAGAAATTTAGACATTATTATATATTTAAACTGAGAAATATATTTGTATTAAATTAAATATAATATATATATATACATAAATGAAACCACAACAAGCTGGATTAGTATACGCTGAATGGTGCGGTCATTGTCAAAGTATGAAACCTGAATGGGATAGTTTCGTATCACAACATGGTGGAAATTACAAAGGTATTCAAATTAAAACTCATAATGAGTCAAAAAAAGAACATGATTTTGAAGCAAGTGGATTCCCTACCTTTTTCTCAAAAGCTGGTGGTTCTGTTAATACAGAACATAACGTTACAAGAACAAAACAGGGATTTGAAAATTGGTTTGATTCTTTAGCTGGTGGTGAAATGACAGGTGGAAAAAAGAAAAAGAAAAAAACTAAATCTTCAAAGAAAAAGAAAACCAAATCAAAAGCAACCAAAAAATCTAAATCAAAAACAACCAAAAAAAGAAAAACAACTAAAAAAAAATTATTTTTTGGATTATTTTAATCATTAAATACAACTATATAATGATTAAAAATATATATAACATTCATATCTACAATAATAATATTTTGATATTTTTTTATATGGAATAAATACTTTATTATGACAAATACTGCATTTATTTCCAGAATATTCAATTATATTTTTTATTATCTCTTCTGGTAAATTTTTATACATTTAATATATTCTTTTTATAAAATTGATATTCTTTTTTTTATAAAAATATAAACATAAAATTAAATATAAATTATGAAAACTCGTAAAGTTAATAAATCTTTTAGGCTTTTTGATTTTAGAGCTAATGATTGCAATGATATAAATGATGGTGATAATGACGAATTTAAATATCCTATTGAAAAAAAATTTTATATTGAAATGATTGGAATAAATGAACTTGGACAAAGTTGCTCTATTACTATAACTGATTATCAACCTTTCTTTTATGTACTAGTAGATGATGATTGGGATGAAGGTAATGCTAGATCTTTGCAAACATTTATAAATAGTAAAAAAACTGTATTAGTAACAAATAGTGAAATTGTAGAATATAATAAATTATATGGTTTTACAGCAGGAAAAAAAAGTAAATTTGTGAAACTTACTTTTGTTAATAATTATGCTATGAATAAAGTAAAAAATATGTGGTATAATTATGAAGAGGATACAGATATTGAAACTGGTGAAATCAGAAAAGATAAAAAACAGGTGAAATTCATTTATCAAGGTTGTGATTTGAAAATATATGAAGCTAATATCCCTCCATTATTGCGTTATTTACATATTCATAAAATTAGTCCATCTGGCTGGATATCAATACCTATAAAAAATGTAACAGTTAACTATACAAAAAATACTACATGTGACTATGAATATATTTGCAAAATTAAAGATATAACACCATTACCAGATAAGGAATCAATTGTTCCTTATAAAATAATGAGTTTTGATATAGAAGCTGGTAGTAGTCATGGTGATTTTCCTGTTCCAGTAAAAACTTATAAAAAACTATCTACAAATATAGTTGATATATTTATAAAAAAAAGAAATTCATTAAAAATAGATTCTGCAAAAACTTTATTTAATAAAATAGTTTTAAAATCATTCTACGAAAATGAAAAGATTATATCGTTAAAACTAGAGAATATTGATAAAGTTTATCCAAAAGAATTACCTACAAAAGATGAATTAAAAGAATTCACAAATAAAATTGTAAATATACCTGTACAAGAAATTACAAAAAATAATAAAAATAATATTTTAAAAATATCTGATGCTTTTGAAAAAAAAGAAGAATCGGATGATGAAAATGAATTTACAAAAAAACAAAAAATAAATAAAAAAATGACAGTTATTGAAATGTTAATTGATTCAAGTAATAATAGAGATACTCTTATAAATGAACTTAATAATATACTAACTTCAGTTTTGCCAGAATTAAATGGTGATCCAGTAACATTTATCGGGTCTACTTTTATGAAGTATGGAGAAAAAACTCCTTATTTTAATCATTGTATTGTTTTAAATAATTGTGAAAATATTGATAATATTTCAACTGAATGTTATGACACTGAAAAAGAAGTATTATTGGCATGGAAAGATCTTATTCATAGAGAAAATCCAGATATTATTATTGGATACAATATATTTGGTTTTGATTATGAGTTTATGTTTCAAAGAGCTAAAGAAAATAAATGTGAAAAAGAATTTTTACAATTATCAAGAATGAATAATGAAATATGTGGAAAAATGAAAAATTATAAAGTTGATAGTATAGAAAATACCAAAATTGCCATTGCTAGTGGTGAATATGATTTAAAATATATAAATATGTTTGGTAGATTACAAATCGATATGTATGCATATTTTAGACGTGATTTTAATTTATCTTCATACAAATTAGATGATGTATCAGGTGAATACATTAGTGATGATATAAAAAAAATTGTCCATATAGATAATAAAACTCACTTTTATACAAAAAACATAACAGGTTTAAATGTTGGTGATTTTATCCACATAGAATTAGTTAGTTTTACTACAGATCATTATGATAATGGAAAAAAAATAAAAGTATTAAATATATTAAATGATGTTGTAGATAATGATAAAAAATACAATGTTATTGTTGCTGATGGAATTTATAATATTGATACTAATAAAAAGATTAAATGGGGCATGGCAAAAGATGATGTAACACCGCAAGATATTTTTAGATTGACTAAGGGCAATGATAATGATAGATCAATTGTTGCAAAATATTGTATTCAGGATTGTAATCTTGTTCATTATTTAATGAATAAAATTGACGTTATTACTGGCTACGTAGAAATGTCTAGTATTTGTAGTGTTCCTATTAATTATCTAGTATTTAGAGGTCAAGGTATTAAATTAACTAGTTATGTAGCAAAAAAATGTAGAGAAAAGAAAACATTGATGCCTGATTTACAAAAACCAAAAAATGCTAGTGGTTATGAAGGAGCAATTGTATTACCTCCTAAATGTGATATGTATATGGATAATCCAGTTGCTTGTGTAGATTATTCTTCATTATATCCTTCATCTATGATTAGTCAAAATTATAGTCATGATAGTAAAGTTTGGACAAAAACATATGATAATGATAATAAACTTATAAAAATTACAGGTGAAAAAAATAAAAAGGGCGATTTTATTTACGATAATATTGATGGATACGAATACATTGATATTGATTTTGATATATTTGAATATAGAAGACCTGAAAATAATCCAAAAGCTAGAGCAGAAAAAACAAAAGTTGGTAGAAAAATATGCAGATGGGCACAATTACCAAATAATCAAAAATCGATTATGCCTTCTATTTTGGAAGAGTTACTTAAAGCTAGAAAAGATACAAGAAAAAAAATTAAAACTGAAAATGATCCATTTATGAAAAATATTCTTGATAAAAGACAACTTGGTTATAAAATGACAGCTAATTCTTTATATGGTCAATGTGGTTCTAAAACATCTACTTTTTATGAACAAGATGTTGCTGCATCTACTACTGCTACTGGCAGATCTATGATTATTTATGGTAAAAGAATGATTGAAGAATTATATGGTGATTTAGAATATAAAACTGAATCTGGCAAAATTGTTAAAACTAATGCAGAATATATTTATGGTGATACTGATAGTGTATTCTTTACATTCAATTTATCCGATCCTGTTTCTAATGAAAAAATAGTGGGCTATGATGCTTTAAAATATACTATTGAAATCGCACAAGAGGCTGCTGAATTATGCTCTCAGTTTCTTAAACCACCAATGTTTTTAGAATATGAAAAAACATTAATGCCATTTATATTATTATCTAAAAAAAGGTATGTTGGTATGTTATATGAAGATGATCCAAATAAAGGTTATTTAAAATATATGGGACTTTCCATTAAAAGAAGAGACTCTTGTGATTATTTAAAAGATACTTATGGAGAAATTATTAACATATTGATGAATGAAAGTAATATTTCTAGTGCTATTAATTTCCTTAATAAATCATTACAAGATCTTGCTGGTGGTAACGTAAATACTGATAAATTACTAATTACAAAGGCATTAAGAGGATATTATAAAAATCCTGATCAAATTGCTCATCAAGTTCTTGCTGAAAGGATCGGAAAAAGAGACCCTGGTAATAAACCAAAACCTGGAGACAGAATGAGATATCTATTTTATGTTAATAATAATAAAAAAGCATTAAATGGTGAAAAAATTGAAACTCCTGAATTTATTAAAAATAATAAACTCAAAATCGACTACTCATATTATGTTACAAATCAATTAATGAAACCTTTACAACAATTATTTGGTCTTGCTATTGAAAAAATTTATTTATCACAAAATAAAAAAGCATCTATTAAAAATTATAAAAGTGAAATCGAAAAAATACAAAAAAATAGTGATGATGATTTTGAAATATTTATGAAAAAAAAAGAAAAAATATCATCTGCTAGGATCAAAACAATTTTATTTGATGATATATTAAGAAAAATTAATAACGAAAAAGCTAATATTAAATCTATATCTAGTTATTTTACTTAAAATTTATAATTTTAATGGTATACTTTTAAATATGAAGGTTTCTTCATATATTATATGACTAAATATAAGACCCTTTGCTATTGTTTCTACTAATTCATTTTCTATTAATTCTGTATTTCCTAGTATCATAGATACTGCTGTTGTTATACTTATTAATAGTATACTAAATTTTTTTTCCTTATCCAATACTTTCCAATTCATTAAATAATGATTTGGAACATGTATAATTATCATATAATACAAAAATATACTTGGATTTATAAAAAATGATAATAATATCATTGTACTTAATGTCATTTGGTTACAATATTTAATTTCTGGCATATCATTTCTAAAATGATATATTGACATTCCTAAAAATAATATATTTAATAATGAACTTATATTATTTTCTAACCCCCATGTTGCTAATACTGATACTATATTTATTGTATATAGCTGTGGCAATAATTTATTTTGTTTTGCATGAACAATGTCTGTTATCCCATGTGGTGCTATTATTCCTGTTATTATATTTTTTACTATCGGATTAGGTATCAACATATTATATTATTCTATTTCTTTTATATCTTTAATACTTATTGTCCTCTTTTCTTTTAATAAATCTATTATTTCTAAAAATTGTTCTTCGTTTTTATTTATTAAATCAAATGCTATTTCAAATGAATACTGTAATAAATAATTTATTTCTGAATTTATTGAAGGACATCCTTGATTCTTATTATTTTTTGATAATTCTTCACCTAAAAATGGCAATGTTCTATCCTTTATTTCTATTTTAAAATTTTCAGAAAATCCAAATCTTGTTATATAAAGTTTTGCTAAATTATATGCTTGTTCTAAATCGTTTGTTGCACCTGTTGTTACAGACAAATCGGTATAATCTTCAAATATCTGATTTGATGTTGTCTCTGGATTATAATTTTTTCTACTTAAATATACTTCTGCTGCACGTCCACCTAAGGATATTGCTAATTGTGCTAAACAAAAACCTTTTGTTGGATATTTTGAATAAAAATCATTTGGTGTAAATAATGTATATCCTCCTGCTCCTGATTTATTTGCATCTATTGTTATTTTTCTTAATTCAAAAAATTCTTTAAAAAGTAATACTAATAATCCATGACCTGTCTCATGATATGATATCAATTCTGTTACTTTTTCATTTGGTTCTTGATTATATGATTTTAATCCTAATGTTATTTTCTCATAAGCATCTAATAATGTATCTGCATTTATATTTGTTTCATTCTTTCTAACTGATAATATTGCTGCTTCATTTGCTAAATTTGCTAAATCTGCACCTGAAAAACCACCAGTCAATGCAGCTAATTCATTAAAATCAAAATCATCATGTAATTTCTTATTTTTAAAATGTACTTTTGATATTGCTACTCTTCCATCATAATCTGGTAGTGATACTGTTACTTTCCTATCAAATCTACCTGGACGTACTAGAGCACTATCTAATATATCTATTCTATTTGTTGCTCCTATTACTATTATTCCATCTATTGTATCAAATCCATCCATTCGTGTTAATATTTCATTTAATGTTTGTTCTCTTTCATCATTGCCGCCTGCTATGCCTGCTCCTCTTTTCCTTCCTACTGCATCTATCTCATCTATAAATATTACACATGGTGCTAATTCTGCAGCTTTATCAAATAAACTTCTAACTCTCGATGCTCCTACTCCTACAAACATTTCTATAAATTCTGATCCACTTGCACTTAAAAATGGTACTTCTGCTTCCCCTGCTACTGCTTTTGCTAATAATGTTTTTCCTGTACCTGGTGGACCCTCCAATAATATCCCTTTTGGTATTTTTGCACCTGCTTCTTTATATATTGCTGGATTTTTTAAAAAATCAACTGTTTCTGTTAATTCAAATTTTGCTTCATCACATCCTGCTACATCATCAAATCCTACTGTTAATGTTGGCACTATCTTATCTCCTTGATCTCTAAATAAATTACCATAATTCATCATATCATTTGCATTATTCTTTCCACCTATATTATTTCTTATATTTGGATTCATTCTTATTAATCTATTTATACCAAATACTATTAATGAATATATTCCTATTGTAAAAAATGCTTGTGATAACATATTTAATATTCCATTGTTTTCTACTGACTTATTTATTACATCAAATGATACCTTATTATCTGTTAATATTTTTAATAATAATTCATATGTATCTGGTAATAATTTTGTATAATGAATATTCCCTTCATGATATATACCATCTGGTGATAAATTATCTATTGATACTGCTATATTCCCTTCATTTATAAATGATATACCATCAACATGATGTCCTTTCACTTCTTCTATTAATTTACTATATGTCCATGTATCTCCAACCCCTTGTCTATTAATATTTGTTATTATTTTAAATGGTTCAAAATATTCATCTGTTGTCATTCTTAATTGCATCCTTTTTATTAAAGGTGTTTTGTAAAATCCATTAACTGTTTGCAAGAAAAATAATGATAAAAAAATTTTTAGCATTTTTATTATTAGTAGTTTATATTTTAAGTTATTTAAATAATAAATAAAAATTGATTTAAAATTTTAAATGTTTAATTATTAATGAGCATTGATCAAAATAATATTACTGATATTGCAGTATCTATCCTTAATAATACTAATTCTGATTATAAATGGTTATATGTGAAATTACCTAATATTTTAAGAATTGAAGATATTGATAAAAATAATAATTATTATGTTAAACCTAATGATTGTAGATGGTGGTTTGGTGA
>CESB01144399.1_pt1 | contig 10710 bp, 7 predicted proteins | sample 531071 | NCBI WGS metagenome assembly CESB01 (sample SAMEA2621259, study PRJEB7988) | marine metagenome | biome: marine biome (ENVO:00000447); feature: surface water layer (ENVO:00002042); material: "saline water (ENVO:00002010), including plankton (ENVO:xxxxxxxx)" | depth 5 m | reverse complement strand
TTTTTATTATCAATAAAAATATTATTAAATTCAAATATATTTTTTTGAACGTTATAATTAAAATTTATTTTAATATTGTTAATTTTTTTTCTACTTTTTTTTTTTGTTTGAAAATATTGATAAAATTTATCTTGATTATTAATTTTAAAAATTAATTCTCCGTTTAACTCTAATTCTCCTTCATTAAAAAATAAATTACTTTGTGATAATTCTATATTGCCAATTTTATTTAATTTTATTTTTGATTCGTTAAAATCAATTATTCCTTGTTCAATTTTAAAATTTAACAATAAATTTTCAAATATTTTAATTTTTGCAATCTTTGAAGATTTTAAAGAAATAAGTAAATTTAAATTATCATTATAAAAAATTTCAGATTTTAACAGCTCTATAAAAATTGAGTCTTGATTAAAAAGTTTAAATAAATCTATTTTATTTAAATCAACATTAAGAAAAAAGAAAAAAGGTTTAAAGTTTATTTCTCCATTGTATGAAATATTATTGTTAAGTAAAATTGAATTATTTGACTTCAAAATAAATGATTTCTTTTCAATCTTATACTCATGGATTAATTTAGCATTAAATAATGAAATATCACTTAATCCAGTTTTAACTTCATTTTTGTTATTTTGAGTATTTTCAAAATTAAGCTTTATTTTTTTTGATTCTATTTCAGACTTTAAATTGAGATTTTCAAAATCATTTTTAAATTTAGCGGTAAACGGAATATTAAAAATTTCACCATCTAAATTTATTATATTTAATGATTTTTCTTCATCGTAAAATATTTTTACTTTTAATAATTTTGTAATTGATAAAATATCTTCATTAGTTTGGTTTTTAAAAAAAAAATTACTTTTTTTAATCTCAATTTTTTTTTCTGACAATTTTCGATTTATGAATTTCGGCAAATATTTAAAGTTTTTTTGATTAAATAAAAAATTTGACTCTTCTAATGCTATTTTTTTTATTGATAAATTTTCTTTCTTGAAAAGATTTTTTTGATTTATAAATACTTTTAATATTTTTACATCAGCTATTTTTTCATTTTTTTTGATTTTATTATCTAATATGATCACATCTTTCATTATAAAATGTGGGCTCGGAAGTATTACATAAGTAATATCAGAGGACAAATTAAAGTTAATATTAAATTCTTTTTTAAGTTTTTTTTCAATTATTTTTTGAACCCACAATTTGTCGTATAAATTAGGTATTGTTAAATAAAAAAAATAACAAAATAATAAAGTGATTAAGAATATTAAAACTTTATTAAAATTGCTTACTTTTTTTATTGATTTTAGTGAATTTAAAAAATTTAATTTATTTAAATATTTTAAAAATAAGTTATTGATAAATAACTTATGCTTTTTAAAATTAATTATGTTTTTTTCCATAAAATTTAATTATCTTATAATGTAAATTTAAAAATGATAAACTGTGAATACTTAAAAAATTTAAATAATGCTCAAAAAGAGGCTGTTACCTACCTTGATGGACCTTTGTTAATTGTTGCTGGCGCTGGTTCTGGTAAAACAAAAGTTTTAACATCAAGAATTGCTCATATTATTAGAGAAAAAAGAGCTTTTCCAAATCAAATACTTGCAGTGACTTTTACAAATAAAGCAGCAAAAGAAATGCAAAATAGGGTCAGTAAAATTCTTAAATCTGAAGCGACTGGATTATCGTGGTTAGGAACTTTTCATTCTATATGTGCTAAACTTTTGAGAAAACATGCATCAGCAGTAGGTTTAAATTCAAACTTTACAATTATCGATACTGATGACCAAATAAGACTAGTAAAAAATATATGTAAGGCAGAAAATATAGATATTAAACAATTAGCACCACGATATATTTTAGCAATTATCGATCGTTGGAAAAATAAAGGATACTATCCTAGTGAGGTTATTATCAATCAAAAAGATATCTACGAAAAAACTATATTACCAGTTTACAAAATCTACCAACAAAAATTAACTGAATTAAATTCATGTGATTTCGGAGATTTAATTTTACACGTAGTTAAAATTTTAGAAAAAAATCAAGATATAAAAGAGATCTATTCTAAAAATTTCAAATATATTCTAGTAGATGAATATCAAGATACAAACTATATTCAAAGTAAGTGGCTTAAATTACTATCAGAAAAAAATAAGAATATTTGTTGTGTTGGTGATGATGATCAATCTATTTATAGTTGGCGCGGAGCAGAGATAAAAAATTTTTTAGAGTTTGATCAAGTTTATGAAAATACTAAAGTAATAAGATTAGAAGAAAATTATAGATCTTCTCAAAATATTCTATCTGTTGCCTCAGGCTTAATTTCCAAAAATGAAAACCGTGTAGGAAAAACATTGAAAGCCACTTTAGATGAAGGAGATTTAATTAAATTAAATTGTTTTAAAAATGGTAAAGATGAAGCTGTTGGTGTATCTGACGAAATTGAGAATAAACTAAAAAAAAAATATTCATATAATAATATAGCAATTTTAGTAAGAGCCATATTCCAAACAAGAGAATTTGAGGAAAGATTTTTAAAAATTGGTATGCCTTACAGAATTTTAGGTGGAACAAAATTTTATGAAAGAGCAGAAATCAAAGATTGTGTAGCTTACTTAAGGTTAATTTATCAAGAAAAAGATGATTTAGCTTTTGAAAGGATTGTCAATAATCCAAAAAGATCAGTGGGAGATACTAGTTTAAAATCAATACATGAATTTGCAAAAGAGAATAATTTTAGTTTAGAAGCTTCCTCACAAAAAATGATAGAACAAAATTTAATTAAACCAAAAGTAAAAATTGGATTAAGTCTTTTTATAAATTCATTAAATAAATGGAGAAATGATTTAAAAATTAAAAAAATCAGTCACATAAAATTATTACAAATTGTTTTGGATGAGTCAGGTTATTCTGCAATGTTAAAAAGTAAAAAAGACATTGATAATGAAAATAAATTAGAAAATATTAAAGAATTACTGAGTGCTATGAAAGAATTCGATAATCTAGAAAGCTTTTTAGAGCATGTGTCTCTTGCAACCTCTGTTGATCAAGAATGGGAAGGAGAAAAAATAAATATGATGACTATGCATGGAGCTAAAGGATTAGAGTTTGATGTAGTTTTTCTTCCAGGTTGGGAAGAAGGATTGTTTCCCCATCAAAAATCAATAGAAGAAAAGGGTCAGAACGGATTAGAGGAAGAGAGACGATTAGCTTATGTTGGTATAACAAGAGCAAAAAAAAATGCCATTATATCTTTCTCAATGAACAGATTTTATCAAGGTGATTGGATCGATAGTTTGGCTTCAAGATTCATAGATGAACTACCAGATAAATATTTGGAAAAAAACTCAAATTCTGATGAAGGAGCTGATGAAAATGAGGACTTTGATTTTAATCAAGATTTTGAAATAGAAGAAGGAACAAGAAGCCCTGGATGGATAAGATATCAAAAAAGAATCAAATGAACAAAAGAATTCAAATTTTAAGAAAAAAATTCAAAAAATATAATATTGATGGATATGTAATACCAAAAAATGATGATTATTTTACTGAATACTCAAAAGTTAATAGATTAAAGATTATATCAAATTTTACTGGTTCAGCGGGGATTGCCGTGATTCTTAAAAATAAAAATTATTTATTCGCAGATGGACGATATACTATTCAAAGTCAAATGGAGTCCGGGAAAGATTTTAAAATTGTTGATTATGAAAAAATTATTAATTGTAAGCTTTTCAAAAATTTAACTCTCGGTATTGATCCAAAGTTATTTACTTACAATCAAATAAAAAAATATTTTAAAAAGAACAACAAAATTAAGTTTATTAAAAAAAATTTAATTGATGAAATACAAATTAAAAAAATTGATGATTTATTTCCTTTTTATTCATTAAACAAAAGTATAGTTGGAGAAAATAGTCACTCAAAGATAAATAAAATTTCTAAATTTATAAAAAAGAATAAATGCGATTATCTATTTATTAGCGCACCAGAAAATGTAGCTTGGATTTTAAATATCAGGGGTGGTGATAGTCCTAATAGCCCTATTCCAAATTCAAGATTAATAATCAGCAAGACAAAAAAAATATATTTAATATGTGAAATTAAAAAAGCTAAAAAAATAATTAAAAATAAAGTTATTAAGTTAAATCAAGTAATTGATATAAAAAATTTTCAAAATAAAATTCTTAAACTTAAGGGAAAAAAATTTATTATTGATGAAAAATCATGTTCAATTTATTTAGAAGATATAATTAAATCAAAATTTAAAATTTCAAAAAGAGAGGATCCTACTTATCTATTAAAAGCTATTAAAAATAAAGTTGAAATCAAAAATATGGTTAATTCTCATATTATTGACGGGGTTGCGCTTACAAAATTTATCTATTGGATTAAAAATGTTAGAAGAAAAAAGTTAAATGAATTTCAAGCGCAAAATAAATTAGAAAATTTTAGAAAATTAAACAAGAATTATTTATATCCCAGCTTTGACACAATTGCAGGATCTGGGAAAAATGGTGCAATAGTTCATTACAGGGCTAAAAAAAATAATTCTAAAACTATAAATAAAAAAGATATTTTTTTGTGTGACTCTGGTGGTCAATATAATTATGGTACCACTGATGTAACTAGAACGATTTGTTTTTCAAAGCCTAAATCGCAGATTAAAGATATCTTTACTAAAGTTTTAAAAGGCCATATTGCAGTTGCTAATACTAATTTAAATAAAGATAATTTTGGAAAAAAAATCGATATTAGGGCTAGAAAATTTCTTAAGAAAAGTAATTTAGATTATTCACATGGAACAGGTCATGGAGTAGGTTTTTTTCTAAATGTGCATGAGGGACCTCAATCTATCTCAAAATATAATAAAATTAAAATTAGAGAAGGTATGATTTTAAGTAATGAACCAGGTTACTATAAAAAAAATAAATTTGGTATTCGTATTGAAAACTTAATATTTGTAAAAAAAAATGATGATAATCTTTTTTTTGAAAATCTTACACTTGTACCAATTGAGAAAGAATTAATTAATTACAAGATTTTAACGTCATCTGAAAAAAATTATTTATTCAAATATCATTTTGAAGTTTATTCTAAAATATCTAAATATTTAAATTTAAAAGAACGTAAGTGGTTAGCTAGTTTTATTTAACAATTTCATTAAATCTTCTTGGTTAATAATTTTAATATTCAATTCTTTAGCGGTCTTTATTTTTTTACTAGTTGGTTTTTCACCTATAATTAAAAAATCTAATTTTTTACTAACATTACTAATTATTTTTCCAGAGTTTTTTTCTATCAATGATTTTGCCTCGGCTCTACTCATTCCATTCAATTTACCTGTTAACATAAATGCCTTATTTTTTAATGGGCCGTTATTATCTGATGCTACTATATCTAAAATTTCCAATTTTTTTTTTAACTCTAATAAAACTTGCAAATTTGTTTTATTTAAGAAAAAATTTTTAATTGATTTAATTTGGGTTTCACCTATTCCATCAATGTTAAGTAAATCGTCTAAATTACTATTGGTTGTTAATTTGAAAAAATTTTCTGAAGATTTTAAATGTTTTGCTATAAGTTTTGCATTTTCTTGTCCAATATGTCTTATCCCTAGAGAATATATAAATCTTTCTAATGAGATTTTTTTCTTTTCATTAATTGAATATCGTAAATTTGAAACCGATAGTTCTCCCCACCCATCTAATCTTCTTATTTTTGAATAATCTAAACTAAAAATTTGATTAGGTAATCTTACAAGGTTTAAGTGCCAAAAACTTTCTACAATTTTTTTACCAAAACCATCTATGTTTAAAGCTTCTTTAGAAACAAAATGTTTTAATTTTTCAATTGAAATTTTTTCGCATTCGTAACCTTCGCTAGTACACCTTAATACAGCATCTTGTTTTTTTGTAGTTGTATTAAATTCTTTTATAATCTTAGAACCACAGGATGGACAATTATTTGGAAATACAAACTTTTTAGAGTCTTTCTTTCTCTTTTTTAAATCAACTGAAATTACATGAGGTATTACATCACCTGCTCTCTCAACAGTTACCGTATCTCCAATTCTAATATCTTTTCTTCTAATTTCATCCTCATTATGTAGAGTCGCATTTGAAACTTTTACTCCACCAATATTTACTGGTTTAATTTTAGCTACTGGTGTTAAAGCGCCTGTTCTTCCAATTTGAATTTCAATATTTATTATTTCAGAAACCGAACTATTTGCAGAAAATTTATGAGCAATCGCCCATCTTGGAGCATTTGCTGCGGTTCCCAATCTTTTTTGTAAGCTGAAATTGTTTACTTTATAAACCATTCCATCAATATCAAATTTAATTTTTTCTCGATTATTCTCAATAATTTTGTGATTGGAAATTAAGTTTTTAATACTTTTTATTGTTTTATTGTATGGATTTGTTTTAAATCCCCATAATTTTAAATTTTTTATGAATTCAGACTGAGTATTAATTTTTAAACCTTTTTCATAACCAAATGTATAAGCTATAAATTTTAGAGGTATCTTTTTAGTTAAGTTGGGATCTTTTTGTCTTAAAGATCCTGAAGCAGCATTTCTTGGATTTGCAAATTTTTCATTAATTTTTTTAAAATCATCATTTTCAATGAATACTTCTCCTCTTATATCTATTTCTTTTGGAAAGTTTTTATATTTAATTATCATTGGTATATCTATTATAGTTTTTAAGTTTTCAGTTATATCTTCTCCTTCTTTTCCATCACCTCGGGAAACACCAGTAATAAATTTACCATTTTTATAAATTAATGATGCTGAAATGCCGTCTATTTTTGGTTCAGCACTATATTCTATACTGTTTGAATTTTCTAAACTCAAAAAATTTAATATTTTTTTTTCAAAATTAATTAAATCCTCCTCATTAAAAGCATTAGCCAAAGAAAGCATTGGGACTTTATGTTTAAATTTTTTAAAATTTTTCGACGGTTTAAATCCAACACTTCGAGAAGGAGATTCTTTACTTTTTAAAAAACTATGATTTTTTTCTAAAATTAAAATTTCTTTTTTTAAGTTGTCATAATCCAAATCACTAATTTTTGGATTACTTTTTTCATAATAATAAAAATTGTGTTTTTTTAATTCTTTTATTTTATCTTGATATTCTTTTTTAACATCAGATTTATTCATTTAAAGAAAGGATTTAATTTTTTCTATTAACTTCTTTTTATTTGGTTTACTCTTAAGTTTTTTATTAATCTTGTAGTCTTTATTAAATAATTTATAACTTTCTTTATACCATTCACTAGATTGATAATTATAGCCTAAAGTTTGTGCATATTTTTTTGCTTCATTTTCATAACCAATCAAATAATATATTTCAACTAATCTATGAAGTGCCTCTTCTACATAAATAGTATCATCATAATTTGTAATAATATTATTTAATCTATTTATTGCTGCAATCCACTTTTCTTTTTTTATATAATGTCTAGCAATATAAATTTCTTTTGCTGCCGTCACATCTTTTATTAATTCTAACTTATATTTAGCATCTTCAGCATAGTCTGTTTTAGGATAATTTCTTATTATAATTTCAAAATATCTTTTTGCCTCACGCAAAGGTTTTAAATCTTTCTTTTCATTAACTATACTATCGTAATAATTCATTGCCAAAAGATAGTAAGCATAGTCAATGTTTTTATTATTATTATATAATTTTATAAATCTCTTAAGCTCATTTATTGAACTTCCATATCTCTCAAATTTCCAATGCGTATAAGCTGCCATCAAAGACGCTCTTGAAGCCCATTCGGATTGTGGAAATATCAGTTCAGCTTCATTAAAGTGTTTTGTAGCTGTAACTGGATCACCTTCATCTAAAGCCTTCATACCTTTATTGTATGCTTCTCTCATTTGCATTTCTAAGTTAGTCTCATCTATTATTTTTGTACTATCTTCTTTTGGGGTTGAACAACCTAACAAAAACAAAAAGAATAAGATGATAATTTTTTTTAAAATTCTCATTTTATATTTTTAACAGATTTTATGGTTAAACTAAACTTTTAAGCTATGGATCTCAAATAATTTCTATTGAATATAGCGTTAGGAATTCTTTTTTCATTTACCTCAATGATTGAAAAATTATCATTTTTACTGAAAACTTTTCTTAAAAGTTGATTAGTAAGTTTATGACCACCCTGGGTACATTTTAAACTTCCAATTATTTTATAACCTGACAAATAGAGGTCACCCATACAATCTAAAATCTTATGGTTAACAAATTCTTTTTCATTTCTTAATTTTTCTTTATTAAGAATTTTATTGTTTTCTACTACAATTGCATTGTCCAATGAACCACCTTTAGCTAGATTCATTGATTTTAATTTTTCTATATCTTCAAATAAACAAAATGTTCTAGAATTATATATTTCAGTTAAATCTGTTTCATACATATTTATCATATTTCTTTGAGTTCCAATTACTGGATTTTCATATTTAATTTCAAAATCAATATCTAAACTTAATTTACTTGGTTTAATTGAAATCAATTTTTCTGAATCCTGAAAATTTAATTCTTTTTCAATTTTAATAATTCTAATAGGAGTATCACTTGTCTTAAGTCCAACTTTATTTATTTCATCAATATAAAACTTTGCAGAACCATCTAAAATTGGAATTTCCTCATTATCAATTTCAATAATTGCATTATCTACACCTTTTCCGTAAAATGCTCCCATTAAATGTTCGATTGTAGAAAGACTTACACCAAATTCATTTGAAATTTTTGTACAATAGGATGCGCTGCTAACATTAAAAACTCCTGGAAAAATTACATTATTTTTTTTTAGGTCGACTCTATGAAAAACTATTCCAGTATTAGGCTTAGCTGGTTTAATTGTTAAATTTGAATGTTTTCCAGTATGTAGACCTACTCCACTTATGGTAATTTGATTTTTGACTGTTTTTTGATTTAATTTTGACACAAGAACTTATAAAATTTTTGTTTTAATTTTAAAAAACAAGAAATGTTACAAGAAAATACATAGATCACCCAAATAAGTTAAAAAATTTCTCAAAAAAACCTTTTTTTTCCTCAATTTTTGGTACAAGCAAAACCTCTTTATCATTACAACCATTGCGAATATTTAATCCCATTTCACAAATATCTGTTTTGCTGTCTTTATAGAATTCTTTGGTATATTTTCCACAGATAACTTTAGAAATGAAAATTTGATGTTTTTGAAAAATTCGTTCAATTTTTTTAATCATTTTTTTTGAAAAACAAATAAATCTTATTTCTAATAAAAAATTATTACAAATAAGATTTTCAGGAAAATAAGAATAATGGATATTATCAAAAAAATAATTTTCAATTATTAAATGTATAATTGACTTATCATAATAATATTTTTTTACTTGTTGTTTCGCATCTTTTAACAAATAATGAAGATCTTTTTGTTTAATTTCAAGTCCTTCATTATTTTGTCTAAACGACATATCAATTGGTAATGAGTCATCACTATCAATAATTAAACAGACATCATTTAAAAAAGTTTGGGTTTTTTTTTCAATTTCAAAAATATTTTTTTCTAATAAAATTTCTACTTTTTCAAAATCAATATTATTTGAATTTTCTTGAATAATAAATTCATCTGTAATGATTTTTGTTTTTGAATCTTTTTTAAATACAGAAAAAGTAAGTCTTGTTGGACTTAAATAAAAATATGTTTCAAAGTCAGTATCATTTATCATTTATAATAACTTGATCTTCTATTCTTAAATCAATTGTTTTCATATTGGAAAATTGACTACTATTTAATATATCATATGTTTGACTAATTGCTTCTTGAATATTTTTTCTTGGAAATTTTATTAAAACTCCGTTAGTTGTTTTAATATCCCATCTTTTAGATTTTTGAAAATAAAATTCTGAAATTTTGTCAAATTCAAAATTTGATATTTCAATAATTTTTTTAAATTTTATAAATTCTTTAATTTCTGGATTACCAAAAACAGTTGGTAATTGATCGTCTATAATTTCGGTAAATGTTAACTTGCTATTAGAGCCTATTAAATAATTTTTTTCATCTTTAAAAATATTACCTAAAAAATTGGTTTTAGATATTTTAATATCTAGCTCAAATGGATATTTTTTTTTTACATAAAAATTTTCAACTGCAGAATTCTTTTCGATAATTTTATAGATATCCTTTTCAGTTAAAAAAAATATATTTTCTAAATCTAATAATCCAATTTCTTTCTTGATATCATTATTTTCTTGAATACTTAAACCTGAAACATTAATTTTTTTTATTTCAGAAAAATTATAGTTTTTTAGAGAAACATTATTTATCGTGCTCAGAATTAAAAAAAAAAATATATATAAAATAATTTTTTTTTTATCTGTTTGTTGATGCATCTTTTAACATCCATTCAATTAGTTGAATAAATTTTAAACCTTTAAAATTGGCAATTTCAGGTACTAAAGATAATTTTGTCATTCCAGGTTGGGTATTTAATTCCAACAAATAAAATTTTCCTTTATTATATTTAAAATCAGACCTAGTTACACCTTTGCATCCTATTAATTTGTGAGCTTTAAAAGCAATATTCATAATTTTTTGAGAGTCTTTGAAACTTAATTTAACTGGAATTATATGTTTTGTTTGAGCTTTAGGATTATACTTAGCTTGATAATCATAAAATTTTCTTTTTGGTTTTAATTC
>CESB01051180.1_pt1 | contig 10899 bp, 10 predicted proteins | sample 531071 | NCBI WGS metagenome assembly CESB01 (sample SAMEA2621259, study PRJEB7988) | marine metagenome | biome: marine biome (ENVO:00000447); feature: surface water layer (ENVO:00002042); material: "saline water (ENVO:00002010), including plankton (ENVO:xxxxxxxx)" | depth 5 m | reverse complement strand
GGGCTGGTTGGTGTGTGTTTGTAGGCACACCGCGCGGAACCAACATGTTTTACGATTATTATGAGCTGGCGGCATCGAATGATGATTGGGTTGCTGCTGTTTATAAGGCCAGCGAGACAGGCATATTGCCAGAGGAAGAGCTGGAGGCTGCAAGGGTGATGATGTCACCTGACCAGTATGAACAGGAATTTGAGTGCAGTTGGGTGGCGAATGTACCCGGCAGCATTTACGGCAAAGAGATGCAGACCGCTTTGGAAGAGGGCCGCATTACGAATGTGCCGTATGACCCGGCGATGAAGGTACAGACATTCTGGGATCTGGGCATGGGCGATGCGACAAGCATTTGGTTTGCACAGACAGGCGGCAGTGCCGGGAAGGGCATTCATGTCATTGATTATTATGAGGCGCGCGGTGAGGGCTTACCGCACTACTGTGCAGTCCTTGCGCGTAAAGGTTATTTGTATGGCGATCACTTTGCGCCTCACGATGTTGAGGTTAGGGAACTTGGTTCGGGCAAAAGTCGAAGAGAGATTGCGTGGGATCTTGGGCTTAATTTCAGAGTTCTTCCAAAGCTTCCGTTAGAGGACGGCATCCACGCAGCGCAAATGTTGATCCCCCGGTGTTACTTTGACCGGGATCGATGCAAGGCTGGCCTAGAGGCGTTACGCCAATACCACCGGGCTTACAATGAGAAAAGCAGAACATTCAGACTAACGCCTGTTCACGATTGGTCATCACATGCGGCTGACAGCTTTCGCTATATGTCGATTGGTGTGCAGGAAAGCCGTGTGAACGCCCGGCCACCACAACAGGTTGCGATGACCGCATATGATCCATTTGCGGTTGCAATGTAAGGAGTAGAAATATGGCGCACTCAAAAATGTCACCAAAGCGAAAAGTTAATGTAAGGGGCCAAAAGCATTCGCTTGCCTACATTAATGATCGTGAGAAAAGACTGCTTAGAAAAGCTGGTGGATCTGGTAAGCCCGGCCCTAATGGCATTCCTACTTACTTTGATGTTGGTGAGGGCTGGGGCGGTTACGATAGCACAGAAAGTAGAGGCGGCGTTTCAGCAGCCGAAACTGCTGGCGGCGCTGGCGATCCTGATGCTGGCCGCGATGATGGCGGCACTTATTCAGATGACCAGACAGGGCGCGACACATCTGGCGATGAGCAACGAGCAGAAATGGCAAGGTCTAGCACGCTGCCATCTCAATTTCTTGCAGACAAAGTAGCAGACCGCGAACCCCCAGTAAAAGGCATGATGAAATATAGCCCTGTGGGCGCTATTGCAAATAAGATTGCAAAATTTACTAGGGGTCAGATTGAAAAACAATTACGAGCTGGCGGCACTCCTATTTTTAATAAAGACCGCGAAATCATGGGTGTAATGCACGATGGCCCTTTTGGTGGTAGATTTGGCAAGGTTTACACCGGCAGAACAATGGATCCAGACCAGTATGACGGCCCTGCTGAATTTGCTGATCAGGTCACAATGGATCTAGGTGGTGGCGAAAGCGATGATGTTCGCACTGGCGCTAAAAAGAAAATACTGCCCAAAGATGTTATTGACGGCAAATTGCCTGATGCACCTAAAGCCGGTGATGGTGACGATACAGAGCGCCGTTCCAAGATGGGCAAGGAATCAACCATAAGCACCACAGCGCAAGGTTTGCTTGGCTCAGCAAAAACACGCAATCGTTCATTAATGGCGGGTCTTATTTCGTAATGGATCTGAAGGGCAAAAAAAACCTTGCTGGCCGCATGGGCATGTCTGCACCGCAACCAATGAATTTTAGCGCTGCCATGAATGTAAACCCATTAGAGCGCTTGCTGCAAAAAGCTGCCGGTAAAAGCCAAGGCAGATCAATTGCTGGCATCAAACGAGACAAACCCAGCAAAATGTCCGGGGGCATGTATTAATGGCAGATCCTGTTAAAAAAGAGGTGGCGGCGCTTGATCGGCGCTTAAAGACACTACACAACACGCGCGCAAACTGGGAAAGCCATTGGCAAGATCTGGCTGACTATATGTTGCCAAGAAAGGCAGACATTACCAAAAAGCGCGCTCAAGGCGATAAGCGCACAGAGCTGATCTATGACGGCACCGCTATCCATGCCGTTGAGCTGCTGGCTGCAAGCTTGCATGGCATGCTGACCGGGGCATCAGCCCCTTGGTTTAGTTTGCGGTTTAGGGATCCTATTCTGCAAGACAACGATGCAGCCAATGAGTGGCTGGAAGAAACCACTGACCAAATGTATATGGCGTTCAATCGGTCTAACTTTCAGCAAGAGATCCATGAGCTTTACTATGATCTGGTTGTGTTTGGCACAGCGGCGATGTTTGTCGAGGCTGGCGATGAGGAAGGATTGCGGTTTAGCTGCCGCCACATTGCTGAGATCTATATATCAGAGAATGCACAAGGCAAGGTTGATACTGTCTATCGCAAGTTTGAGCTGACGGCCAGAGCCATAGCCACAAGATTTGGTGAGAAGAACTTGCCGCAAAAGATTGCAAAAAGTCTGGCAGAGGATCCATTCAAAGAACACCCGCTAGTCCACTGCATTTTTCCAAAGGACGGCATCAAGTCAGATCTGTTTGCAAAATTAGATAAGCCAATCGGCTCAATATATTATTGTGAAGAAACCAAAATGATATTGGGTGAGGGCGGCTTTGATGAAATGCCAATGCTGATCCCAAGGTTTAATAAAGACAGCGTTTCGGTCTATGGCCGGTCACCCGGCATGACATGCCTCAGTGATACGAAAATGCTTAATAAGATGAGCGAGATCACGATTAGATCAGCTCAAAAGCAATTAGATCCACCGCTGATGGTGCCTGACGATGGGTTCCTGTTGCCAGTTCGCACAACGCCCGGCAGCTTGAACTTTTACCGCACCGGCACAAGAGATCGGCTTGAGCCTCTACAGATGGGAGCTAATAATGCCCTTGGGCTTAATATGGAAGAGCAACGCCGCCAAGCAATCCGCGAGGCTTTCTATGTAGATCAGTTGCTTATGGGTCAAGGCCAAACCATGACTGCAACAGAGGTTCTCCAGCGCAACGAAGAAAAAATGAGGCTGCTTGGCCCGGTTATGGGGCGCATGCAAAGTGAGTTATTACAACCACTTATTAATCGTGCTTTCGCTATATTATTAAGACAGGGCGCATTCCCAGCAGCGCCAGAAGAATTGCAGGGGCTAGATATCGATATTGAATATGTCAGCCCATTGGCCAAGTCACAGAAAATGGCTGAGCTGCAATCGACACTACGAGGCATTGAGGTGCTGTCGCAGTTTGGTGAGATGGCCCCGGTTATGGATTATTTGGATAGCGACAAGATGATTGAATATCTTGTGGATGTTCTTGGCCTACCGGCCAGAGTAATCCGTTCATCCGAAGAGGTGATGATGGTTCGCCGCCAGCAACAACAGCAGGCACAAGCCCAAGCAGCGGCTGAACAGCAGGCCGCTAACGCTGAGCAAGCTGGGCAGATAGCCCCTTACATAAAAGCAACCGGCGAGGTGCCTAACATATGAGCGAGAAACAGCGAGAAACAATCCAGCTTTTTTACCGGCAAGCATTCAACACAGCCGAAGGTTTGGTTGTCTTAGATGATTTAAAAAAGCGCTTCAATCTTAACGCCACGACATTTGAGCGCGGCGATCCGCATTACTCAGCATATCTGGAGGGCCAGCGATCTGTTGTGCTTTCCATTATGCGTTTCATGGAAGAGAAACAACAACGAGAGGATTAAACCAAAATGAATGACCAAGTTGAGACAACCCCGGTTGACGATAGTGGATCTCAGGAAGCGGCCCCGATTGGCTTTCTGGATAGTTTGCCAGAAGAGTTAAGGCATGAGCCGTCACTAAAAAATTTTACAGATGTTGGACAATTAGCAAAAAGCCATGTCCACGCACAACGGATGATCGGTGCAGATAAAATTGCAATACCCGGCTCCGGGTCTAATGATGATGATTGGATGCCGATCTTTCAAAAGCTTGGCGCGCCTATCAATGCTGATGGCTACCAATTACAGAATGTGGAGCTGGATGAAACCACGCTCCAATCGTTTAAAGAAATGGCAGCGGCTAAAGGCATGTTGCCTCGACATGTACAAGCCACGGCTGAGTTCTTGCAAAACCAATCAGCGGCTGGCAGCGAGGCAGCACAAGCCAACATGGATGCAGTATCAGCGCAATGGGATGCTGAGCTGCGTGAAGAATTTGGCGCTGGATACGATGCAAAGCATGATCGCGCTGCCGCCGCCGGTAGAGCGATGGGCATCGATCCAGATATTTGGGATCAAATAAAATTGGATAATGGTCTGCCGCTTGGCGATCACCCATTCATTATTAAACTGTTTGCCGGGCTGGCTGACCAGCTTGGAGAAGATACCCTTGAGGGCGTGACAACCGAACTGGTGATGACACCAGATGAGGCCGCGCGAAAGGTTAATGAATTAACCGCTCAAGGAATGCCCTATTGGGATAAAAAGCATCCAGCACATGAACAGGATGTTGCAGAAGTTTTAAGGCTCCGGGGGTTTCAATTCCCAGAGCCTGTTGAGGGATAAGCCTTACGGCCCCCTACGCCTACGCCTACCATAGTTCAAGCCCGGCTGAGCTGGATAACTGGAACGAAAACTCACTTAAATTTCAACTTTAAATGTGGAGGGTGACATTATGTCAACTCAAATTACTACCGCATTTGTGAACCAGTTTTCAGCAAATGTGACAATGCTTTCACAGCAGCAGGGTAGCTTGTTGCGTGATACAGTTGATTCCGAATCTGTAAATGGCGAGAAAGCCTTTTTCGATCAAATTGGATCAGCAGCGGCAGCTCTTAGAACGACTCGTCATGGCGATACTCCGTTAATGGAAACACCACATGATCGCAGAATGGTCACGCTAAATGACTACGAATATGCTGACCTGATTGACGATCAAGACCGCATCAGAATGCTTGCCAGCCCCGAAAGCTCATATGCAAAGGCAGCCGCCAACGCATTGGGAAGGGCAATGGACGATGCAATTATTACAGCGTTCAATGCCTCTGCCAAAACAGGCAAGTCTGGCTCAACATCAACAGCGCTACCGGCTGGCAATGTTATTGCTCATGGTTCCGCTGGACTGACTGTTGCAAAGCTGATCACAGCTAAAAAGCTACTTGATGCTGGTAGCGTTGATCCATCGATCAATCGTTACATTGTTGTCTCACCAGAGCAAATCGAAGATCTGTTGAACACAACATCAGTCACTAGCGCTGATTTCAATACCGTAAAAGCTCTTGCGACTGGAACTGTTGACTCCTTTGTTGGCTTTAAATTCATAGTTTCCAATAGGTTAAAGGACGATGGAACCTCTCGGCAGTGCTATGCATGGGCTGAAGATGGAATGAAGCTGGCTATTGGTAAAGACATCAAAGCTGAGATCACCCAGCGTCCTGATAAATCTTACGCAACTCAAGTCTATTATTGTGCCTCATTTGGTGCAACGAGGATGGAAGAAGCCAAAGTAATTCAGGTGCTATGTAACGAGTAAACTGTTTTAATACAGTTAGTTAAAGGAGACTAAAATGGGTACAGTTTATTCTGACCAGAAGACCAAGTGGGATCAAAACGATCCGACTGAGAAGATCAAGCCTATTGAGCAAGGTGGGCGTGTTCGTATTGCTTATGGAAGCTACACAGCTTCCGCTGAGCAATCAGACATCCACATGTTCAATTTGCCAAATGGAGCGCGGATCCTTAGTGGTCAGCTTGTCCATGCGGCACTTGGTTCATCAACAACATTGTCTGTTGGGCATGCTGAGTACAAAAATGCAGCCGGTACAACTGTTGCCGCTGATGTAGATGAGTACAAAGCTGCTGCCGCCTCAACATCAATTACCACTGTCGGTGCATGCTTAACCGCTGCACTGGGCCTAAATTCTGTGGTTGATGCTGATCAGGATGGCATTCCAATTACTGTGAGCCTAGCTGGTGCCAACGGCACTGGCCTGATCGAACTCACAATGGAATATGTCCTAGACTAAAAAGCTTGGGTCAGGCGGTTAATACTCCCTTTCGTACCTTACGTTGCGTCTGACCCAACCCCCTTCTATTTAATGAGGTATAGCTATGCCATCAGCCGTGGACATTTCTAATGCCGCGCTCAACACGCTTGGCGCGACAAACATCACAAGCCTGACTGAAGATTCAAAGGCTGGGCGTTTGATCAACCAGCGTTACGAGCTGGTGCGTGATGCTGTGTTTCGCAGTCATAATTGGAACAGTTTAATAAAACGCGCTGATTTGGCTCAGAACGCCGTTGCACCGGCTTTTGGCTATCTGCATCAATATACCTTGCCAACCGACTGTCTGCGTGTCCTAGAGTTCAGCAATGGCACTCTGATGTATCCCCAAGACAATATGACCAGCAACAATGGTGGCCCGGTCTATGTCATCGAGGGCAGGGAGCTGCTAAGCGATGAGGGAACTGTTCTGATCAAATATATAGCGCGCATTGAAGATCCAAACCAGTATGACACGCTTTTGATCGATACGATTGCGGCACGGCTGGCAATGGAGATCTGCTATGCCATTACCGGCAGCAATGCGATGATTAGCACAACCAAAGCGCTCTATGATGAAAAGATAAAGGAAGCCCGGTTTGTTGATGCCACCGAAGGTGCGGCGGCTAAGTTTGAAGCCTCTGACCTCATTGAAAGCCGGTTCTAACAGTGGCGCGTTCTGCACCATCATTAACCAGCTTTGTTGCCGGTGAGCTATCGCCAAGGCTTGAGGGCCGGGTTGATCTTGATAAATACCGGCAAGGTGCGGCTGAGTTACTAAATATGGTGGTTCACCCACATGGCGGTGCATCACGCCGTCCCGGTACTGAGTTTATTGGCGAAATCCAAAACAGCGCTGTAAAAGGCAGATTAATACCGTTTCAGTTTAAAACGACTGACACCTACATCCTAGAGTTTGGCAATAGCACCATGCGGATTATCCGCAACGGCGGCTATGTTCTCGACACAGCTAAAAACATTACTGCCGCAACCAAGGCTAACCCCGGTGTTTTGACCAGCAACAGTCACGGCTTTAGCAATGGCGATGAGATATTTATTTCATCTGTTGGCGGTATGACTGAGCTGAATGGCCGAAACTATCTTGTGGCTGGTGCTACCACTAACACATTTACGCTGACTGATTTGTATGGCGTTGCTATCGATACAACCAATTTCACAACATATACCTCTGGCGGTACTGCCGATAAACTTACCAAGATTGTATCGCCATACCCGGAAGCTGCGTTGCCAGATCTGCGATTTGTCCAATCAGCCGACACCATGTTTATTGTGCATCAAGATTATGCGCCGCGAAAACTGACAAGAACTGACCATGATGCATGGACATTTACAGAGGTAACCTTTATTGACGGCCCCTATCTGGATGCCAACACAACAACCACAACGCTAAATCCCGGCGCTACAAGCGGCACTGGGGTGGCATTGGTTGCATCAGCTAACCTTTTTGCCTCTACAGATGTAGGGCGGCTGGTGAGCCTCCCCGGCGGCAATGCCACGATCACAGCATTTACTGACGCGCAAAATGTGACCATAACCATAAACGCTACGCTTTCAGCCTCAACAGCTACAGACAATTGGGCGCTAGGTGCATTCAGCGGCACAACCGGCTATCCATCTGCCGTCACATTCTTTGAACAGCGCCTGATCTTTGCGGCAACCACCAACGAGCCGCAATCAATATTCATGTCAAAGTCTGGCGATTATGAAAATTTTACGGCTGGCACTAATGACAATGATGCCATCATCTACCAAATTGCATCAAACCAAGTGAACAACATACGCTATTTAGCAGCGACAAGAGTTTTGACTATCGGCACATCTGGTGGTGAATATGTCCTAACCACCACCAATGATGGCCCGATCACACCGACAAACGCGCAAATCAGAAAATATAGTAACTATGGGACAGCGGCGCTGGAGCCGGTTCAAGTCGCTGATGTAACGCTTTTCCTACAACGCGCCAAGCGCAAGCTGCGAGAGTTTAAATATTCTGGCGAGATCAATGCTAGTGGCTATGCAGCGGCTGACATGACGATCCTGTCAGAACATATAACCCAAGGCGGCATGTCGGACATGGCCTATCAACAGGAACCTGACAGCATTGTCTGGATGATCCGAAATGATGGCCAGCTTATCGGCATGACATATCGCCGGGAAGAAGAGGTGGTTGCGTGGCATCAACATAAAATTGGTGGCACATACACCGGCACACATGGATCTCTCGCATCAGCTACATATGACTATGGGCTGGTTGAAAGCATTGCCACGCTGCCCACTGAGGACAGTGAGGATGAGCTTTACATGATCGTAAAGCGTACAATCAATTCGGTGACCAAGCGTTATGTCGAGCGGATGAAGCCTTTTGACTTTGGGTCTGTTGCATCAGGTGCATTCTTTGTTGATAGCGGCTTATCTTACTCTGGATCGGCAACAACAAGCCTTTCTGGCTTGTACCATCTACATGGTCAAAGCGTCAGCGTTCTGGCTAATGGTGCCACGCACACAAATGAAACTGTGGCCTCTGGCGGCATTTCATTAAATGTATCGGCAACAACAGCGGCGGTTGGTTTGGCATACACAAGCAGGCTGACAACGCTACGGCTTGAAAGCGGCAGTGTTGACGGAACAAGTCAGGGAAAGATCAAGCGCATTCACGACATAACCTTGCGGCTGCATGAAACGGTAGGTGTTGAGGTTGGCAGCTCTGTTTCCACGGTTGACCGCATACCCTTTAGAGACAGCTCTATGGCCATGTCTGCCGCTGTTGAGTTGTTTACCGGCGATAAAGAAATTGAGTTCCGGGGTGGCTTTGAGGAAGACGATCAAATCGTTATTCAGCAAACCCAGCCCCTGCCGCTAACAGTTTTGGCGATTTATCCACGCATGAACACTTTTGATAGTTGAGGTAAGTAATGAGCTTTTGGCAAATAGCGTCTGTTGGACTGAGCCTTTATAAAGGCATGAAAGAAAAACAAGCTAACGACAAAGCGGCTAGGTTAGCTTTGGAAATTGGTGAAGAAAACGCCAAGATCATAGAACGAAATGCTGAAATTGCAGACCGCCAAATAGAAATTTTAAACCGCGCTTTAGACATTTCAAACGAGCGCAAAACCAAAAAATTTGGTGCATTCCAAGGTAAGGCCACAGCAATATATGGTGGTGGTGGCATAGAGCTAAGCCGGGGCGCGCCTGTGACTGTTGCGCGTGAATCAGCCGCTGAGTTTGAGTATGAGCTGGCTGTTGATGCTTATAACACTGAAATTGCAATTCTTGAGCAAGAAGACAGAAAAGTTGAAACGGCTATGCGCGCCAAGGTCAGCCGCATGGGCGGTCAAGCTGAAGCATCAGCATACCAATCAAGAGGCACAGCAGCGCTACTAACTGGTCTTGGCACCGGCCTCCAAAAAGCAGATGAATACGGTATGTTTTCAGATAATTACTGGAACGATTTTGCCCTCACATTTTAATTTAGCGGAGCCGCTTCATGCCTAGAGTACCAGTTTACGAAACACAAGCAGCGCCAACATTAGGCACTGGTATGGTAAGCTATGACCGCGCGCAAATGGATAGCCGCCCATTTATCCAAGCAGCGTTGGCAGAGGGTGAGGCAGCGACACAAACGGCCACAATGATTGAATCATATATTGATGGCCGCATCAAAGCTGAAGGGACTTTATCGGCTGACAATGCGTTGATGGGCGCTGAGCTGGCGATGCAACAGGCATCATCGAGACTAGAGAGAACACCTGACCTCAGTGCGGTGTTTGGCCCTGATTTGTCAAACCAGTATTCTTGGCAAGGTACGCTCAATGACATTCAGACAGACGCACAAAGTGCCTTAAACCCCTATGCGCGCAAATTGTTCAATGCAAAATTTGGATCTATGGCAGCGAAATACGGCGCTAATTTGCGTGTCAAGATTGATGATCGTGTTGACAAAAGCCTTGTGTCGAGCTGGCAAGTAAAGCTGACAGAATATAAATTAGGCTTTGGCGATATTAACAATAGTGAGCTGATGCCAAATTCTATAGAGGCGATACGCGCTCACAAAGAATACACAACAAAAATTGCAAATGAAGGGCGCGGTCTTGTAGCAAGTGGCAGAATGCTTGAAGAAACTTTGGTTTCGGAAATGCTGAAAGCAAATAAAGAAATAGCCACAAACGCTATAACACTGCTTTTTAATGAACAAACAAATCCAATAGAAGCTTATCAAGCCTTAATTAGCGGTGATGCAGAGGCTCTCAAACAATTAAGCATGAGCCACGAAAATGCTGCCTACGCATTACATATGTTGAGGGAAGCAATCCCAGACGCTAGTGAACGCCAAAAAGTTATAGCAGAACTCAGGAAACAAGCTTTTGATCAATACGATACCAATAAGAAGCTAGAAGCAGACGAAGAAAAAAAACTAAAAGCAACAAACACCAAGCTGCAAAACGAGTTTTTTGAACCCGGTACAAATAATCGCAGGCGAACAGAAATCCGTAGAATACTAGAAAGCCAAGATTTTATTACGCCTCAAATGCAAAAGCTTATGAAAGAATTTTTAGCAGTTGGGGGTGTCGGATTATTCCGTCAGCCCGAAAGTGAGGGCGGTCTTGGCGATGATGAACAAACTGTTATTGATCTCGATTCAAAAGTTGGCATTGAAGAGCTTACAATTGAGGAGCTTGTCAGCAAATCAAATATGCTAACGCAAGCAACATTCAGATCATTTATGAATGATGTTGGAACAATTAGAAAAACTAATTGGACTGAAGCTGTAAAAGTTATTGAGAGTGAATTTAACTATGCTGAAGAGCGCGGCACAGACATTGA
>CESB01043063.1_pt1 | contig 10919 bp, 7 predicted proteins | sample 531071 | NCBI WGS metagenome assembly CESB01 (sample SAMEA2621259, study PRJEB7988) | marine metagenome | biome: marine biome (ENVO:00000447); feature: surface water layer (ENVO:00002042); material: "saline water (ENVO:00002010), including plankton (ENVO:xxxxxxxx)" | depth 5 m | reverse complement strand
TAATCATCGACATTTTTTACTTTATCATGATACCAAAAATCTCTATTGTTTTTCATCTGAACTTTATTAGAGGTTCTCCTAATAGTTAAAACATTCTTAACTGATGTGCAAGTTTTTAAAGCTTCATCTACTACCTCTTTTACTGGTACTGTTTTACTACCTCTAAAATTACCGTCAGAGGTTATAACAGCTTTCGCTAAACAATCATTAATTCTATCAGATAGAGAATTAGCACTAAAACCAGCGAATACAACTGAATGAACAGCACCAATTCTGGCACACGCCAACATAGAAATTGCTGCCTCAGGTATCATAGGTAGATAAATTATTACTCTATCTCCTTTTTTAATACCTATTTTCTTTAAAACATTTGAAAACTTACATACTTCTTTGAATAATTCTCCATAAGTAAAAGATTTACCTTCTTCCTCAGGTTCATTCGGTTCCCAAATAATTGCATTTTGATTTTCTTTGTCTTTATTTCTTTCAAAAATATTTTCGGTGATATTTAGTTTACCATCCTCAAACCACTTAATTTCTGGGCCATCAAAATTCCAATTTAAAATTTTTTTTGATCTTTTTTGCCAAAGAAATTGCTTGGAATAATTGTCCCAAAATTTTTCAGGTTCATTAACACTGAATTTATATTGTTTGTGGTATTCCTCTATATTTCTAATCATTTCACAATATATGAAATAAAACTATAAAAGTTCGTTGGCTAAATTAGCTAGGTCAGACCTTTCACCTTTTCTCAATGTTACATGAGAATAAAGCTTTTGACCTTTTAGTTTATCAATTAAATAAGACAATCCATTACTTTGAGAATCTAGATATGGAGTATCTATTTGATTAATATCACCTGCAAAAACAATCTTTGTGTTTTCACCAGCTCTCGATATAATTGTTTTAATTTCATGAGGAGTAAGGTTTTGAGCCTCATCTACAATAAAGAAAATATTTGAAAAACTTCTACCTCTAATATAAGCTAATGGCTGAATAACAAGCTTCTCTGACTCAATCATATTTTTTAAAAGTTTAAATTCTTTTGATGTTTGCTTGTATTGATTCTGGATATATTTAAAGTTATCCCATAAAGGTTCCATGTATGGATTAATCTTAGAATTAATATCACCTGGAAGATATCCTATATCTTTATTACCCAATGGAACAATTGGTCTAGCTACAAAAATTTGTTTATAATTTCTTCTTTGTGATATTGCAGATGCCAATGCTAATAGGGTTTTTCCAGTTCCCGCAACACCATTTATAGAAACTAGAGATACATTTTCATTAACTAGAGAATGAATAGCAAAAGCTTGTTCTGCATTTCTAGGTTTTATTCCAGAAATAGTTGTTTTCTCAACTTTATTTATAGTTTGTTTTTCACTATCAAAATAAACAAGTGCAGATTTATTTGAGTTTTTTAAGACATAATAGGAATTATCAACTAGTTTTTTTCTAGGAAAAATATCTTTCTTATTAATAGAATTATTTTCATAAACTTTATCTATGACGTCATTCTTGACATTTTCAATTACTTTCTCTTCAAGATCTAAAGAATTTAAATTTTCTATTTTTCCTGTAAGATAGTCCTCTGCCTTAAGGTTTAATGATTTTGCTTTAAGTCTTAGATTAATATCTTTTGAAACAAGAGTAACTATTTTATCTTTTTCCTCTTTTTGTAAATTTAAAGCTGAGTCTAAAATTTTATGATCATTAATATCATCATTAAAAATATTGTTTTTAGTTTTTTGATTTACAAGAATTTTAAAATTACCCTTATTTTTCCCATTAAGAGGGATCCAATCACTTAACATATTATCTAAAGATAGTTTGTCAATCATCCTAATAAATTCTCTTGCCTCAAAATTCAAAGTGTCATTTCCTTTTTTCATTTGATCAAGTTCCTCTAATACTGTAATTGGAATACCAATATCGTTTTCTTCAAAATTCATTATTGAATCATGAGAATAAAGTATCACTGATGTATCTAACACATAAATTTTCTTCTTCTTTGACACTAATATTTATTTATAATTTTTTTATAAAACTCAATATATTTTGGTAATATGATATTAATATCATAATTATTAGCAACATTAAATGCACTTTCTTTAAAATTATTAAGGTTTTTTTCATCTAAAATTTTGATTGCTTTCGCAGACATTGAATTAATATCACCAACATCACATGTAAAACCTGACTCCCCCTCTTTAACTAATTCTGGTAATCCACCTGCATTTGAAGAAATTACCGGAACAGATGATGCCATGGCTTCTAATGCAGATAGACCAAAGCTTTCTTTTTCAGATGTTAATAAAAATAGATCAGCCTTATGAAGAACATTTTCAACATCAAGAATTTTTCCAATAAACATTACATCTCTAAGAGAACATAATGATCGAGTTAAAGATTCTATATTAGCTCTTTCAGGGCCATCTCCAATCATTATTAATTTTGATGGGATTTCTTTATTTATTTTACAGAATACATTTATAACATCTTGAATTCTTTTTACTTTTCTAAAGTTTGAGGTATGGATTAATAGTCTTTCTCCTTTTTGACACAACTTACTTTTATATAAATTTCTTTTAACCTTAGAATACTTATCTATATCAATAAAATTTGGAATTATATCAATTTCTTGGGTAATATTAAATAGGTTGATTGTTTCGTCTTTTAAACTTTTAGAAACAGCTGTTACACCATCAGAGTTATTTATAGAATAATTAATAACAGGCTTACATGAAGGATCTTTACCAACTAAGGTAATATCAGTTCCATGAAGGGTTGTTATAACTGGTATATTTATCCCCATTGACTTTAAAATATTTTTAGCTAATAAAGCTGAAGAAGCATGTGGAATTGCATAATGAACATGAATCAAATCTAGTTTCTCAAATTGTACAATTTCTACAAGTTTACTTGTTAAAGAAGTTTCATAAGGAGGGTATTCAAATAAAGGGTAGTTTTTAATTGAAACTTCATGATAAAATAAATTATCACTAAAAATGTTCAACCTTGCTGGCTGAGCATAAGATATGAAATGAACAGTGTTTCCTGCTTCAGATAACGCTTTTCCAAGTTCAGTTGCAACAACTCCGCTTCCTCCAAAAGTAGGGTAACAGACAATACCAATCTTCATATAAGATGAAATTATATTTTTTATAAGAAATCTTATAAATTTCCTTATAAATTAACAATTACAAAATTAACAATTTTTCAATCTATCTTTAAGTAATAATTAATTTGATTTATTAAATATGAGACTTCCTTCATTTATTAAGTTACCACATAATAGAAAATTTAAATTCTCAGCTAGACATTATGATCCGATTAAAGATGATTTGGATCAGAGAGTATCTATATCAAAAAACAGCAAAAAGAAATTTTTTAATAGAAACACATCTAATGGTATTAGTACATCAAAATTACAATTAATTATAGCCTTCTTTCTTTCTTTTTTAATATTTGGATGGCTTTATATAGGAAATACCATTTTTATTTTTTTCCTTTTAATACCTTTATGGTTCTTTTATAAAAAATTGTCCAAGAGCTGATATGAATATAATTTCTCAATTACCCAAATCTGTTGCAAATCAAATTGCTGCTGGAGAAGTCATTCAAAGGCCATCATCAATAGTAAAGGAGCTAATTGAAAATAGTATTGATGCAAAATCAAAAAATATAAAAGTAATAATTAAAGATGCTGGGAAACAATCGATTACTGTGATCGATGATGGAATTGGCATGACTAAACAAGACTCAGTAAAATGCTTTGAAAGACATTCTACTTCAAAATTATCAACAGCAGAAGATTTATTTACAGTTAAAACTATGGGGTTTAGAGGTGAAGCACTAGCTTCAATAGCTGCAGTCTCTGAAATTACTTTGAAAACAAAAAACCAGTCAGATAGAATTGGTCATCAGGTTATTTTTAGAGATTCTAAAATTGTTGAACAAAAAGAAATTAGTTTCCAACAAGGTACAAGTATTAATGCTAAAAACTTATTTTATAATATTCCTGCAAGAAGAAATTTTTTAAAATCTGATAATCTTGAAACTAAATATATAATAGATGAATTTATTAGATGTGCAATTTCTCATCCTGAAGTTTCTTTTATACTAGTAAATCATAAAGCAGAGATGTATAATCTTAAAAAAACTAATCTTAAAAAAAGATTAATATCAGTATTTAAAAAAAGTTATGAAAATAATCTAATTGAATGTAAAGAAAAATATGGAGCCATATCAATTGATGGATATATTGGTAAACCTGAAAATTCAAAAAAAACAAGAGGAGAACAATTTATATATGTAAATAATAGATTTATAAAAAACCCATACTTAAACCATGCAATAACGAATAGTTATGAGGGAATGATAGAAGAAAAAAAATTTCCGTTTTATGTTTTATTCATAAAAATTAATACGGATCTAGTAGACATTAATATTCACCCTACTAAAACTGAAATCAAATTTGAGGATGAGAAATTAATTTATAATTTGGTTAAGTCATCAGTAAAAAAATCATTAGAAAAATTTAATGTATCACCATCTATAGATTTTAATGCAGATATAAATTTCACAAAGAATTTAGATTTTAAAATTAAAACTTCTGAAAACAAAGAAGTTGAAAAATCATATTCAAATAAAAAGAAAGACTGGGAAAAAATCTTTGCAAATGTAAAAGTTGAAAATTCTGATAAGCTTTTATTCGAAAATACTTCATCTATTGAAAATGAAAATAAACCCGTTCAATTTCTAGAAAACTTTATTTTTAAACAAGTTGGTGAAAAACTTTTAATTTTTAACCATAAATATTGTCAACAAAGAATTTTATTTGAAAAATTTAAAAACTCAAATCTTAAAAGTTTTACAAATACACAACAAAGTTTATTTCCTCAGTATTTAGAATTTAGTCCTTCTGATTTCAGAATTATTAAAGAAATAATTGATGATATAAAATCAATTGGATTCAATATTGATTTTTTTGGAGAAAATTCAGTTGTAATTAATGGAATACCTAGTGGTCTAGACGATATTAATGAAAAAGAAATAATTGAAGGTTTTGTAGAAGAAGTAAAAAATAATAATTCAGATATAAAATCAGAAAAAAGAGATTTAATCATAAAATCATTTTCAAAAAAAGCTAAAATCATTAATAATAAGATATTAACTCAGATTGAGATGAATCTAATTATTGATAGACTTTTTGCTTGTAAAAACTCAAAGTATTCTCCTGATGGGAAACAAAATTATATAGAATTAGGTATTGATAAAGTAGAAAATTTATTTTGATGTTTAATTTAAGTCCAGCAGCAAAAAATATTTTAATTATAAATGGAATAATTTTCATTTTTACAAGTGGATTCCTTATCGAAGAATTTGGATTAAGATATATACTTTCAGATAATTTTAAGCCCTATCAATTTCTAACTTATATGTGGTTTCATGCAGGCTTTGGACATCTCTTTAGCAATATGTTTGCAGTAATTGTTTTTGCTCCAATACTTGAAAGAGTATGGGGACCAAGAAAATTTTTTATATTTTATCTAGCAACTGGAATAGGCGCAGGCATCCTTTACTCTGGAGTAAATTTTATAGAAAATTATTCTTTAGAAACTAAAGTAAAAACCTATCAACAGAATCCTAATCCAGAAGATTTTAGAAAATTCATATTAGACAATTCACAAGAATATTATAACCAATTATATGACTTTATTGCAGGATACTCAGAAAACCCTGGTAATGAAGAGTATATAAGAGAGAGTATTGATATTAGTAATGCTATCCTTAAAAACAATAATGATATTCCAATGGTTGGAGCATCAGGTGCTGTCTTTGGAATACTTTTAGCCTTTGCTATGTTATTTCCAAATATGCAATTAATGTTATTAATTCCACCAATACCTATAAAAGCTAAGTATCTTGTTTTGGTTTATGGTTTATATGAAATATGGAGCGAATTTAATAGAATGCCTGGAGATAATGTAGCTCATCTAGCTCACTTAGGAGGAATGTTAATTGGTTATATTATATTAAGATATTGGAAAAATAAATACGGAACTTATTACTGATAATGGCAAATTTTATTATTGAAGATTTTAAAAAGGCATGGAGTAAAGAAGATAATGGTCTTATCAAAATTATATTGATTAATATCATAATTTTCGTATCTATAAGTATTTTAGAAGTTTTCATAACACTTTCTGGAGGTGGGAGTTTATTTAGAGTTGTAATTAATAAGTTGATGCTTCCAGCCTCATTCACTACATTTATTTTGCAGCCATGGTCTTTGATTTCATATTTCTTTTTACACCTAAGTTTTGGACATATTCTATGGAATATGCTTTTTTTATACTGGTTTGGTAAAATAATACACGATAATATTGGAAATAATGCAGTTATCTCTTTATATATATTAGGTGGCATTATTGGTGGATTATCATATATGGCTCTATTTAATATTATTCCTTTTTATGGAGATAGAGTTTCAGAATCATTAATGCTTGGAGCATCTGCTGGTGTATTTAGTATAGTAGCAGGATCCGCAACTCTTCTTCCTAATTATACATTTTATCTTCTTTTTCTTGGACCTGTTAGAATAAAATATATCGCTTTATTTTATATTCTCCTTTCTTTTTTTGATGTAACTGGCTCAAATGCTGGTGGTGAAATAGCTCATATTGGCGGAGCTTTAATTGGTTATCTTTTTATTAAACAACTACAAAACGGTGTTAATATGGGAGACGGAGTTATAAAAATTATTAATTTATTTAATAGAAAAAATTCATCTAAAAAAGAAAAGGAATTTACTATAAATAAAGAAACAAGTTTTGATATTTCACAAGATGAAATTGATAAAATCTTAGATAAGATTTCAGAGAGTGGATACTCGAGCTTATCTAAAAAAGAAAAAGAAAAACTTTTTAATGCTAGTAAAAAATGAAAATATATCTTTCAATCTTTTTTTTATTTTTTTTTGGTTGTACATCTAATCAAGAAGTAGAGACGGTAGAAAATTTAAGATTAGATGAAAGCTTAGCAAATGAATTAGTATCGCTCTCGATAAAATGTGTTGATAAAAAATATCCTTATAAAATTGGATATAGATTTAACGATGAAAATTGGGTTGTGCCACACTATGAAATTACTCCATCATTTTATGGATGCTGGGACTGGCACTCCGCAGTACACGGACATTGGGCAATGGTTAAAGTTTTGAAAGATTTTCCTAAAATATCTGATAGAGATATCATATTTAAAAAACTTGAAACTAATCTTAATAAAGAAAACTTAAGAAAAGAATATGAGTTTTTTAAACAAGACTTTGCTAAAGGTTTTGAAAGAACATATGGCTGGGCATGGCTTATGAAATTATATGCAGAGCTAATTTCATGGGAAAACGAAAAAGCTCAATTATGGGCATCAAATATGAGACCTTTAGTTGATCTACTAAGTGAAAGGACAATTCAATTTTTAGATAAACTATCAACCCCATTACGACCTGGAACTCATGCAAATTCAGCTTTTTCATTCTCATTAATGATTGAATATGCTGAAATAGCTAATGATAAAAAGCTTTTAAATAAAATTAAAGAATATAGTATCAAAAATTTTATGGGAGATATTAATTGCCCTGTAAACTATGAACCTTCAGGAACTGACTTTCTATCTCCATGTCTTGCAGAAGCAAGCTTAATGTCTTTCATATTAAGTAAAAAAGATTTTAATGATTGGTTTTACAAATTTATACCATCCTTAGAAGAAAAATATTTCAAAAATATAATACAACCTCCAAAAGTTCTAGATCCAGAAGATCCTGGAATTGGTCATTTGATAGGACTGATGTTTCATAGAGCTTGGACTTTAAAAGATATAGCAAGAAAGCTTAATAAAAATTCAGATAGAAAATTACTTCAATCAATAGCAAAACATCATTCCGAAGAAGGATATAATATAATGTTTGAAAGTGGTTATGGAGGTGAACATTGGCTAGCTACTTTCGCTATATATAACTTTACAAAATAACTTTACCTCTCTTTTTCAAGGTATACTGTTCCTAAAATTTTATCCCTTCTTCTGACATAAGGTGTATTATAATATTCAACTGGTGTAATTTCATAGTAATAAAAATCTGTTTTTACTAACTCAGAAGTAAATGAATTAATACCATTCCAAATTCTATCTGTTCCTTGAACGGTACCTTCATATACAACCCTTTGGTATCTATCCATTATTTTCACTTCAAAACTTAGGTCTTCCTCCAGAATATTTTCATACTTTATCAAGAAATAATCATTGAAATCATCTCCATTAGGAGTAAAGTAGTTTGGTAGGTTATACCTTGGGTTTCTTAGGTTTTCAATATAAATGTATACTTTACCCAAAACTTCACATCCTTCATAATCACTTACACTATAAGTTATTGTATCGAAAGGAATTGGGGATTCATCAAAATTATATGTTATTGTACCATCAATATTTGATATTGCATCTCCAAAAGTTGGCCCAGAAATTATTCTTACACTAGTTGTGTCAATTTGAGAATCAGGATCAGAATCATTTATTAAAACGTCAATAATCCTTGAACTAGCAACGCTTCCATCAACAATTATAGAATCATCTTCAGTTATAGGGCAGTCATTTTCATAATTAATTATTATAGTTACAGTTCCAATTGAATCGCAAGAAACAAAATTATCTTCCGTATCAGTCAAAATATATTCAAACTCTATTATTTCAGGTCCAGGAGCAGGAACATCATCTGGAGCAGAATAAGTAAATTTACCATCTTGTGACCATGTAAACCCACCCAAGCTTGGAGGATTAGATATACTTATTAAAAAGTCATTTCCTTCAATATCAAAATCATTAAATACTAATGATGAATCAATCACATCGCCTTCGTTAATATTGAAAATATCATCAGTTGGAACAGGACAATCATTTACTGGATTAATACATAATGAGACACTTACAGTATCACTATTAAGACCAGTATCATCAACTGCATAATATGTAAATGAGTCAGTTGTCGACTCCCCCCCATCGTGAGTATATATAAAAGTACCATTAGGGTTTAAAATTAATACTCCATGTAATGGATAAGTTACTAAAACAGCACTCAATGTTTGACCAGGATCCTCATCAAAATCATTAGATAAAATACCATCCTCTGACATAAGTACTTGAATGAAATCTCCTTCATCAATGCAATCAAAAGAATCTTCTACTGCTACAGGAGGTGTGTCTGGTACTGGAGTTATCCTTATTGACACTGATACTGTATCAGATACTGGACACTCACCATCACTAAGCAAGTAGGTAAACTCATCAATAAAGTTTTCACTATCATCATGCGAGTAGTCAAATGATCCATCAGCATAAAGAATAACATCACCAAAAGTTGGAGGGTCAAGTAATTGAATTTCAAGGATATCACATGGATTTTGGTCACTATCATTTGATAAAACACCATCGAATGGACCAATATTTAAAACTCCTCCTTCATCAACACCACCATATAAATCATCATTACCTACAGGACATTCGTTATCAATAATTATTTTAGCAGTATCTGCAACTTGAGTAGTATCTTCACCATCTGTCACAAAATAAGTAAAGAAAGTTTCGTTAGGATCATCTACACAGTTATGATCATATGTAAATGTCCCGTCATCATTTAAAACAAATGCACCATCTGAAGGAGGCGTATCAAGTATAACACTTAAAATATCTTGCGGGTCAGGGTCAAATGCATTAGCTAAAACACCATTAGTAAGATCTGTAGATAAGACCTCACCCTCTAATATATTATACTCTTCACCATCACAAATAGGAACTCTATTTAATATATTAATACAAACTTCAGTTATATCAGAGAATCCTGCTGGTGGTCCTGGAATACCATCATATGACCTATAAGTAAAACATACTTCATTAGGGGAATCTGTTCCATCATGAATATAAGTAAATGAACCATCTGAATTCATAATTAAAGTTCCTACACTAACACTATTAATAACTAAAACACTTAGATCATCCCCATCAGCATCACTGTCATTAGCAAGTAGTCCATTTGTAACATCGACTATTAAAGTATCTCCTTCATTAACTGAATAAGTATCTGTCTCTGATTCTGGTAAATCATTTACAGGATTTATTATTATTATCACAGTAGAAATACTATCACAGCCAGACGGATCTATAGACTTATATCTTACACTATCAATAGTTGTTTCAGAACCATCATGTGTATATAGTAACCTTCCACTAGGAAATATCTGAACGGTACCATGATTTACGTCCGACAAAGAATCTTTCTCTGCCCTAAGTAAATCTCCATCATCATCATAGTCATTTAGAAGAATTCCTAAAGTATCTAAAACTGCTCCTTCATCTACATAGAATGTATCTCTTGCAGCAATAGGACAATCATTAACATTTATTGGAACTAAAATTATTTTCCCAACTACATCACTAGGACAAAGATCACTTTCTATTTTATATTCTATAGTATCTCCCAACTGACTTCCATCATGATTATAAGTGAATTTACCATCAAATTTAATTTCATTATTATCTAAAGTTCCGTTTACTGGTAGTGTCCAATCTGTGACAAATATTGTATCTCCTCCTCCATCATCGTCGTTTAATAATACTCCACATAATGTTTGAAATCCTCCTTCATCATTAAGATATGAACCATCAATCCATTTCCAAGCACCAAGAGGTTCTTCAAAGTATTTATCATTGGGGTCTTGATATAAACCAATATGCATGTTATCACTTATCATTCCCCGAATTGTATCATTCTCTTCTTTAGTTTTTATAATTGCTAAATATCCTCCTGCCGTTTCAGCCTGTAATTTAGCGTCATCCCATTCAAAAGCTAAATTTGATTTAAAGTATGA
>CESB01026112.1_pt1 | contig 10938 bp, 13 predicted proteins | sample 531071 | NCBI WGS metagenome assembly CESB01 (sample SAMEA2621259, study PRJEB7988) | marine metagenome | biome: marine biome (ENVO:00000447); feature: surface water layer (ENVO:00002042); material: "saline water (ENVO:00002010), including plankton (ENVO:xxxxxxxx)" | depth 5 m | reverse complement strand
CTATTTAGAAATTATTTTAATAAACTTGTTAAAGAAATGCAAAAACAAACTATTAAAGAAATAAATAACGGTTCTTGGAGGTCTACTGAAGATTATGAAAATATTATCAATATGACTAACATATACAAAATTATGAAATCTACTACAATTGAAAATGGTATTAACAGAGCTTTATCTACAGGTGATTTTAGTATCAAGCAATCTAACAGTACTAAAGTTGGTGTTGCTCAAGTTTTAAATAGATTAACTTATATGTCCACTGTTAGTCATCTTAGAAGAATTAATACTCCTTTGGAAAAAAGTGGTGAATTGATTGCTCCTAGAAAATTACATAATTCTACGTGGGGCTTCCTATGTCCAGTTGAAACTCCAGAAGGTCAATCTATTGGTGTTGTTAAAAATATTAGTTATCTAGGACATATTACTATACCATCTAACAGTTCTGCATTATATGAATACGTTGAACCATTTGTTCATTCAATTGACAATATTGATAGTCAAAAATTATACAATAAAGTTAAAGTATTTATTAATGGTTGTTGGATTGGGATTGCAAAAGACCCTGAATTTCTTTATCATAATTTAAAAGAAAAAAAATATAAAGGTGTTATTAACATTTACACATCTATTCTATTTGATATTAAAAGTTTAGAAATCAGAATTTGTAATGATGGAGGTAGATTAACTAGACCTGTCCTTAAAATTAAAAATAATAAAGCTTTATTAGATTGGGATATCATAAGTAATATTGAAAATAGAAAACTTGAATGGAACGATTTACTTACTAATTTTAAATTAGAAGAATCTGTTATTGAATATATTGACCCTGATGAACAGACTTTTAGTATGATTTATATGAAATGTAAAGGTAAAAAGAACAATAATAAATTCCAATATAATTATACTCATTCTGAAATTCATCCTAGTACTATATTTGGTGTTTTAGGTTCTTGTGTTCCTTTCCCTGACCATAATCAAGCTCCTAGAAATACTTATCAATGTGCTATGGGCAAACAAGCAATGGGAGTTTATGCTACTAATTTTGATAAAAGAATGGACAAAACTACTTATGTTCTTAACTATCCTAGTAGACCTATAGTTGATACTAGAATTATGAATTTAATTAATCTTAATAAAATCCCTTCTGGTTCTCAAATTCACGTTGCTATTATGAGTTTTACTGGATATAATCAAGAAGATAGTGTTCTTATTAATAAGGGTTCTATTGATAGAGGATTATTTATGGCAACTATTTATCATACTGAAAAAGATGAAGACAAAAATATTATTAGAGATGAAATTATTCGTTGTAAACCTGACAAATCCAAAACCAAAGGTATTAAATTTGGAAATTATGATAAATTAAATGATAATGGTTTTATTCCTGAAAATACATTAGTTGAAAATCGTGATATTATCATTTCAAAAATTATTCCTATTAAGGAAAATAGAAATGATCCTACTAAAACCATTAAATATGATGACCAAAGTAAGACTTATAGAACTAATGAAGAATCTTATATTGATAAAAACTTTACTGGTAGAAATGGCGATGGTTACGACTTTGCTAAGGTACGTGTTCGTACTTTAAGAAAACCTGTTATTGGAGATAAAGTATCTAGTCGTCATGGACAAAAAGGTACTATTGGTAATATTATTGAAGAAAAAGATATGCCATTTACTAAAAATGGTCTTAAACCTGATATTATTATCAATCCCCATGCTATCCCTTCTAGAATGACTATTGGTCAACTTAAAGAAACTTTACTTGGTAAAGTCCTTCTTGAAATTGGATTATATGGTGATGGTACCAGTTTCGGTGATTTTGATATTCATAGTATTAGACAAGAACTTATTAAAACTGGTTTTGAAAGTTGTGGTAATGAATTATTGTATAATCCTTATACCGGTAAACAACTTGAATCTTCTATCTTTATGGGACCTGTATATTATCAAAGATTGAAACATATGGTTAGTGATAAACAACATAGTCGTTCTATTGGACCCATGGTTAATCTTACTAGACAACCTGCTGAAGGTAGAAGTAGAGATGGTGGTTTTAGAATTGGTGAAATGGAAAGAGATGTTATGATTGCACACGGTATGTCTAAATTTTGTAAAGATAGACTCTATGATGTTTCTGATAAATATTCTATGTTTACTTGTAATAAATGTGGTATGATATCTTCTTATAATGATGGTTTTAAAAAGAATAGATATACTAATATGGATTTTACTATTCATAGATGTAAAACGTGTGACAACACTACTAGCTTTTCTAAAGTTAATATTCCATATGCTTTTAAATTAATGACTCAAGAATTACAAACTATTAACATTGTTCCTCGTATGATTACTGATTCTATATAAAATTGATAAAAATATTATATTTTTTATTGTTGTAAAAAATAATGAATTCTCCTGTAAAAATAATAAAACATATATTACCTCAAGATGTATTAGATATTATACAATCATATCTTGTTAATGATATTGCATATACTGCAATATCATCGTATTTTGACCGTTTATATATTAAAAAAAATAAATATGAAGAATTTGTTTGGAATAATTATGTATATCCTAATTGTTATTGCAATAATTGTCCATATAATGGTAAGTATAAAGTATATAAAAAAAATGATTGTAACCATTGTTTTATTTTTGAATCTACATTTATGTACACTCCTAATGATTTTGTTGAATGTATTAGTGATAATCCTCAATTTCAAAAAATTTATTATGACGAAAAAAAATCAGATGAATATTTTGATGAATCTGATGAATATTATGGATATACTCAAGAGTATTATGAATATTCTGATTAAATATACAATTCACTATATAACATTTCTTTTTTATCTTCTGGTAATTTATCTATAATTTTTTTCTGTAAATCATTTAAATTTTCTGTTATTTCATCTTTTAATACTTTTAATTCATTATATCCAACTACCTTTGTAACAGCATCATTTGAATTATATTCCATTTTCATTTGTTCATATTTTTTTGTAAATATTTCTTTTTTCTTCTCTAATTCTTTCATTTGCATATAATGTTGTAATGTTTCTGTTAATGATTCTAATCGTGTATTCATTTCTGTGAATGAATTCACAACTTCTTTTTCATTATTTAACATCTCATTCATGTAATTTAAAACGTTACTAAAATGAAATGATATTTCTTTACTTGGATTATCTAAATCAGCATCTTCTATTTGTAATATAATGTAATTTAGAGATTCCATAAATGAATTAAATTCTATATACTCGTTATTATATGTCTCATTATCTTGTAAGTTTTTTTCATAATCTTCATTTGATTTCTCTATTTCAAATTCATATTTAAATGTTTCATATATTATTTTGTAAACTAATATTGTATGTTTTTTAAAATTATTTTTCATATTCATTTCTAAATTACCATCTTCTTTATTGTATAAATCTAAATATAATTGTAATATACTCATAAATAACTCTTCATTACTGTCATCAATAGAATTCCATTTTTTTTCTTGTATTTTATTATTGATTTGTTCACAATTTTGTTCAAGTATTTTAGTTGAATCTAACGTTTTTTTCATACTATTTCCCATTTTTATTTAAATTATTTATTATATGTATAATCAATTTTATACGTACTATTATTTAATAAACAAATATTAACTTATATTATTATGAGCCAATTTTATGAAATTAATGATTTAAGAGAACAACCAGAATTTAAAGGTATATCATTTTCAAAATATAAGAAATCAGAAGTAAAAAAACAACTTATTTTTAATTTAATCAATTCTAAAGTTGAAAATGCAAATTATTGGTCTGCTGAATTAATATGTGCCGGTCATTATGGTGAATTATGGGACATTATTATATTTTTTATAAGTAAACATATACATATTGCAAATCCAAAAATTTTTCTATATATTTCAAACCGAATTGAAACGTTTAAAAATTTAATTAGTAATAAAGAATTTATTAATGAATTACAAGCTAGAAACGACCCTAACTTAAGAAAATTATTTGGAGAAATTATAACTATTCTATCTATTTCTAATAAAAAACATGGTATTGAACCTATTAAAATTCATAAAACGGAAGAATTTGACATAGGTAATATTCCTGAAAAGTTAAAAGCAGACAATATGGATTATATAAAAGATATTTTTCTCAAAAAAGATCCAAAAGAAATTTTTATTGCATTAAATGAATTCTATTATTCTATTCACAATAAAGACTATTTATCACTTTGTTATTGGTATGAATGGATCATTGAATTTGAAGCATTATGTAAGAAAAAAAAAAGGCCTTGTATATCTGAACCAAGAAACTATGCAATTCTAAGTAAATTTCGTACAAATCTTGTTTGGATAATTTGGGATATAATATTTGATTTTACTGAAAATCATCACAAAAATAACTCTATTAGTAATCTAATTAAAGCATCTAATGATATCTTTACTATTAATTATTCTACTGCTTCTTGTAAAAAAAGAAGATTTATTATGTATTTTGTTTTTTCTCTTTGTGTTGATAATATTGATATGAGTATTCAAGTAATTAATAATAAACAAACTGTTTCTAATGTTATTGATAACATTGAAATGATATATAAACAAATCAAGAAAAATGAAGTTAGTCCAAATACCGACTACTTATTTAATAATTTAGAAAAACAAAACTCTATCAAGAAATCTATTCAGCAATTTCAAATTGTTAATTCTATTTCTAAAGATAGCAATACATAATTTAATCTTCAGTCAGTTTATTTTCTGAATCAACATAATCATTTTTTTCTATATTATAATACACCGGTTGATTCGGTTTTGAAAATATCATATGATACAAATCCCATATAAATAATAATATTGAAAAACATATAATAAAATAATCATCATAATATAATCCTTTCAACAAAAGAATTGGTGCTATTATAAATACTGCTACTAATCTACCTGGTTGATCATTGCAAAATTCAAAATAATTTTTCATTTATATCACGTTATAATAAAATTTATCGTATAATCTTTAATACATAAATTATATTAAAGATTTAAAACGTAGAACCAAATGAGCCACCAATTACACTATTTGCTGCCATTGGACCAAATTCTGAAACTGGTTCTTGATTTTGATTACCTGTAGTTCCTCCTAACATATGATCATATCCACTACTTGGTTTATTTGTTACTATTGGTTGAGGTGGAAATACACCTATTGCTGGATTTTCGTCTAAATGATCTGCTTGACTTGATCTATGTTGAGGTAACATTGAATTATTTTTCATTTCTTCTTTTTTATCTGTTCTAGGTTCTCCTTCCCATAATTCTACTAAACGATCATATAATATATTCATTTTTAATCCTATTTTTGTTTGTAAACTTAATATTATTACTAAAAAGGCTAGTACTACAGATGTTAAATTAAATGATTCATATAAATAACCACTATATGTTGGTACATAACTTACACCACGATGAATTAATATAATACCGCAAAACATTACTACTAATTGTAACATTATTTCAACTAAAAGTTCTAAACTTGATTTTTCATCATTTGCTTCTGGAATAAAATTATGAATTAATTTATTTAATAATAATACTGGTATTAATCCAATTAATGAATATTGTAATACATTAAAAAATTCAGCATTCCCTTCTGGTGTTGAATTTAATAAATGTTTTAAAAATGTATTTTTTTTTTCTACTGCTCCACCTGGAATTTCGGCAAATCCTCCTACTGTATCCATTTTTATCTATATGGAATACCTAGATTATATATTTAGAAGTTTCGTTTATTTTATTTTATATTTTTAACATACAATTATATAAATGTCTTCAAACGCTTTAAGTAGTGCTAAAAAGAGACGTGCAGCAAACAATTCTAATAATGATATCAATAATAATACTATGAATAATAATAATAATATGAATACATCTACTTCATCTAAACCTTCAAACGCTTTATCTTTACAAAATGTTATCACTACTTTAAATACTCGTTTAACTAAACTTGAAAATTCTACTAATGTTGAAACCGTTGATAAAACAGATTTAGATATTAGTGAAATCAATACTAGATTTGATATTTTGGTTAATGAAATTAATGAAATTAAAGATATGCTTCTTAAACTTCAAACTTTTACTATGGAGGTTAATAAGTCTTTATTTGATGAACGAATTAATATTCTATCTGATAATACTGAACCTATTACTTTAAATATTGAAGAAGATACTCTTTTAAATGAAAATAATATTGAACAACAGATACAACAAATTAATGAAACTATTGAAAATGAAAATATAGTTAATCAAGATAATATAGATGGAATAGAAGGAGAAGAAGTTGTAGAATAATAGTCTTTTTGTTTATTAATTAAAATAAATATAAGTAAATATAATATTATGTCTTCTAACTCTATTGAATCTATTATTTCAGATTTCTATTCTAAAAATAAAAAAAGTAAGTTTAGTAAAAATAAACAAAAGCTAGAATTAGCTGAGAATATAATCAATACTATTTCTATTACTGATTATATTGAAAAATGTATATATATTAAAGATTTTCATATATTTGCATCTTATCCTGATATTAAACATATTATTCATCCCAATACTTATAATATAATTATGGAACGTCTCAATTCATTAATAGTTTCACTTAATCAATCTTGTTGTTTTCATGTTGATATTTTCTCTCTTTCTATTTCCGCTATTCATAGAATACAAGATTTAATTAAGCTTTTACTAGCTAATCTTAAAGAAGATAATAAATTAGACCTTATTGAACATATTTATATTCATAATCCTCCTAACTCTATTAAAACCATTAATAAAATTATTTCTCCTATTTTCAGTGGAACAGTGTTTCTTAATAAAGTTACATTCATTAATTAATTTATCGTTTAACATTATTTTCTTTTTTTTAAATAAATTATATATGAAATACCTTTCACCAGATAGATGTATAAAATCAAAATTAGAACCACATAATGATTATTTCAATGATATTTCCTTTTTGAAGCATAAATCATTATTTCGTCGTTCAAACACTATTTTCTTTTTTAAAAATAAATTATATATGAAATACTTTATTACATTATTAATTTTTATTATAATATTTATAATTTATTTAAATTTAATGAGAACATTAGATATTGCTAATTTTAATAATATCTCAAAAATTGACTTTGAGTATGTTAGTTATGATGATTTTCAAAAATTATGTGATAATAAAAAACCATTTGTTTTTAATGATTATAGTAATTTTAATATTGATAAAATTTTAAATAATAAATATTTTAACATTAAAATTTTTAAATCTCAGTTTAATGATTCTAATAAATTCAAATATTTAAATATCAATAAATCTATTTCATTATTTGAAAATTATAAAAATAAATATATTAGCTATGACAATAATAATGGTATAATTAAATCTGATATTCAACATCTATTTGGTCATCAACATTTTAAACCTTATTATTGTACAAATATTAATTATGATTGTATTTTAGGCTCAATTAATTCCATTACTCCTTTTACTTATCATTCTAATTATTCACAGTTCTTGTATATTATTAAGGGTTCTGCTAATATTAAAATGACTACATTTGATTATTATCAAGATTTAAATAAAAGAGATTTATGGATTGAAAATAAAAATAACATACCTACGATTGATTTCTCTATATCTGATTCTATAAATGAATCAAATGTTCTATTTGTTCCTCCATTTACACCTTATAGTATTCAACTTAATGAAGAAAATACTTTTATTATCTCTTGTAAATACAGTTCTCTTATGACATCTATCGTTTATTTATTTAATAAATCTCATTCTTTTTTAGAAAAAAATATGAAACAATTATCTTATTAAATTTAATTAGTTATAAATAAAATAATATTTACTCTTTTATTTATATGAAAAAAAATTGGATTCAGATTAAAGAAAACAAACCGAATCAACAATTAAAATATTTACATATTAATTATTCTAGTAATAGTGAGTTCATTACTACATTTATAAATTCTATTAATATTAACAATCATAAAAAAAATAAAAAGGATGATAAATTAGTACAAATTTCTATTACTCCTATTTTTGATAAAAAATATATTAATTTTACTATTATAGAAGACCCGTTTGTTTATTTTATAAATTTTATTAAGGATTGCTTTTATAGAAGTGAGAAAATTAAGAATAATACCTTTTTAGATATGGTTTTTTCTCAATATAAGTATGATAACTCTAATAATTTAATATGTAAAAGTAAACTTCCTTCTATGAGTGATGAAGACATTATTAAATTAATTGAATATGGTATTAATAATTTATCTCCTCGTTTTGTACCTTATTGTAATCTACTTCAAAACACTGACATATATATTAAGAATGATGATTTAATTGATTTTTTAATATTTTTTAATGTTTTATCTAGTTCCGATATTAACAATAAAGCTGAGAAAAATAATAATGATAATAAATATGAAAATACGAATGAATCTGCGGAATTTGTTTCTAATATTGTTTTTGATGATGATACTAACATTCGCATAAAAAAATTCTTACATAAAGATATTAAATTATATAATTATATAATTGATAATTATTAATATTTTAAACATATTTCAATATATAGATTTGTATATCCATTGGTACTTTAAATTTATCTAATATATCTATCCAATAAGTTTGAAAATAAAATAACATTATTAATCTTTCCTTTAAAAAATTATTTAATCTTTTTCTTGTAATATTATTTTGTTTTATATAAGGTTTTACCTTATTCATTTTTATTTGACTAATTATTTGTTTTTTTGTTAAATTCTCCATTATATATAATTTATTTTTTATTTTTCTTTATCTTTTTCGTTATTATTTTTCCTCCATATTTCTCTAAAAATGATTTTAAATCTAATTCTTTACTATTTATACCTATTGCAATATTTTGTATGTCTTTTGATTGTTCATCTATTTCTAAATTATAACTATTATAGAATTTTTCTTCTTCTTCAACATTTATAAATGTAATTTTATTTTCTGTGATTTCTGCATTATGTTCATCAAATTTATTTTTCCAGTATGGACATTTATATGCATAATATTCCCAATTTTTTAATAATTCTTCTCTCTGTTTTTCTTTATCTATAATACTATCAAATAATATATTTGTTTCTGTTCTTAGTTCATATTTATATACCTTCTTTAATAATGTATAATTACCTTGTTCTGTAAGATAGTCATTTACATCTGACTTTTGTAAATTTATATATAAATTAGTATTAAACTCTTCTTTCACTTCATCATTACATTGAATATTAAAATATGCATTTACGAATTTGGATATTTTATAATTTCTAAAACATAAATTTACTACTATATTACCTATATTCTCATATTTTGAATTATCTTCTAACCAATCCTCGTATTCTTTTTTAATACGATTATGAAATTCTTCATTTACATCATACATTAATTCATATAAATTAGTAATTAAGAATGTAAATGTGTCATCTTCATATCCTGACCAATATAATTCATAAGTCCAATATAAAGCTTTTTCATAGTTCTTATCTAAAATCTCTATAAATAATGAATGACGTACATCATCCAATGAAAATAAGTATCTTGTCAATATTAATGATTCCATATTAAATTTACTTTTTTAGAAAATTTAATATTTATTTCAATTTTATATATTTTTATTATTTACTACGTTTTCTTTTTTCTTGATTTTTTATAGTATTATTTTTCCTTTTTCTATTTATTTTAGTTTGCTTTCTTGTAAGATAATTCAATCTCCTTCTAGGTTTTTTTTTATATCTTCTTAATTCTTCTGTTGATTTTCTTTTTGGCATATATAAAATATAAATTTATTTTTCTTTGTCTATAATTATTTCTTTCATTATATTTTTTACAACCTTATTTGTTTCTTTTTCTTCTCCTGTTCCATAACTATTTGCTGCCATTTTTATATAATTATTAAAATCATTAGAATCTGTATTACAATGGTCTGGATATTTTTCTAACCATTTTCCTGTATTTCCTAGATTCTTATCTACTACTTTATTTATTGCTGTTTTTATTTCTCCTTTATTTTCATCTTTGTACCATTCATCATTATCTTTTACATATAATATTTCTCGTTTTAAATCCGTACAATGCATTGGTCTTTTTGTTACCTCTAGATTTGTTAATGCATTTTTAAATATTTGTGTAATACCTTTTATATGTCCATGTTCTGCTGTATATTCTAAATCTGTTAATTGACATTTTATTGAATTTATAAAATCTGTTAAATTTAATGCGTCTTTACAATTTTCATTTAAAAATACATTTAAATTAAAATTATTATTTATCGTATTATTTGTTGTATTATTTGTTACACTATTAGCGGATACTAGTTTTTGTGTTTCCATTATTTGTTTCTGTGTATCTACCATTTGCTGTGAATTTTTAGATACTACATCAGTTAATTTAGATATTTGTTCTTGTTGGGAAGTTACTACTTCATATAACATTTTTTTAATATCTAAATTCTCATCTACTATACTTATTTCATCTTCATTTTTATCGGTTTCGTCTTCTTCTTCGTCTTCTAGGTCTCTATTTTCCACATATGTACATTTCTTTTTATGTTTATGAAGACTTTGTCGCTGCTTATATATTTTTCCACACTCACATTCAAATGCAATTATGGTTTCACAATTTCTTCCCGTTTTTTTTTCTTTAAGCGTCAGTCGTTTATGTTTTGCAGTCATCAGATGTCGTTCATAGTCACTTTTTTGCTTTGTTGTGAAGTTACATTTTTTGCAGAAAAAATCTCCCGTTTTTTTCCCGTTTTTTTGTAAGTCTCTGTCAGCCATTTTCTCCTAAAATAGGCTGACAAAAAAAACGGGAGATCTGAACTTTCATCCATTTTTATTTTTTTTTT
>CESB01148879.1_pt1 | contig 10961 bp, 5 predicted proteins | sample 531071 | NCBI WGS metagenome assembly CESB01 (sample SAMEA2621259, study PRJEB7988) | marine metagenome | biome: marine biome (ENVO:00000447); feature: surface water layer (ENVO:00002042); material: "saline water (ENVO:00002010), including plankton (ENVO:xxxxxxxx)" | depth 5 m | reverse complement strand
TTGCCAAGAACATCTAATAATCTATCAGGTTGTGTTGATCCAATACCAACACGATCAGTGTCAGAACGATATACAAACTTACCTCCGTTAGTTGAAGCACCATCTACCAATCCAGCAGTATTGTGAAATTGAACGTCATATATTGTCCCACCAGCACCAGATCGAATTGCATTTGCACTTGCGTATTTTAAACCACCTGTCGCCGTCTTTACTAATAAATCAGTCTGAGCACCCGCACTATTATCCTCATCAAAAAATATTCCTTCTAATCTAAAGTTTCCAGCAACATGTAAATTTTGTGTGGGTTGTGTAGTTCCAATACCGACTGATGCCACACCCACCGTCGAATTATCAAATTTAAATAATGTCGAAGTCGCAAATTCTCCATCATCATTAAATAATATTTCATTATCATTACCTGGTGGTGAAATAGTGATTGTAACTGCTGATCCAGCGTTACCATCAGGTTTTATGAATCCAACAACAGTGACAGCAACTCCTACAAAATTTAAATCAGTAACAGTGCTGATACCTAAATTAGGACTTGAACCACCTTTTGGTATAACTGTACCCTCATCTCTTACAGTAATTGATCCTGGTACAAGTCCACCACCAACTTCTTGCCAAAATCTCTCACCTGGTCGATCTATAAGTGATACTATTTGATATTTTGTTCCTGAAGGAATCGCATCTGCTTCTGGTGGATCACCTAGATTTGGTTCTGTCTGATCTACTCCAAGATACAGATACCTATCTTCTGTTAATTTATCCTGTGATCTTCTTTTGGATCTACCACTTAAATACTTTGGCATATTATGAAGAACTGTTCTCTAGAATACTACAAATAAATTCCATTTGAAGTGGTCCGACTAATCCACCTGTTGTAGTCACTCCTACGTTAACAGTAAAAGTATTTGCAATTCCAACAAAAGTTGTAACACCTAAATTATTTCCATTTGCAGCAGGGTCTGAAGCACGAGGATATTTTTTTTCTTCGAGGTAATTATCTTGTGAACATTTAAAAACTAAAGACTCATTAGTAAATTGAATTGTATTACCACTCATAAGATTATGAGGTGTTGCAGTTGTAACAGATAAAATACCAGTTGTAGAAGTATAGTTCGTTCCATTTACTACTTGTATTTTATTTCCATTTTGAGCTCCACTTGTAACACTGATTGCATCTTTATCTGCACGAATAAAGTTATGTAGAGAGGGTATAAAAGTGTGTGGTAATGCTTTTACAATTCCTGAGTTAGTCTCAAAAGTAGTGACACCAACAACATTCTCAACGGTAAATGCTACTTGTGGAGCTGGGAAAATAGCACTTGTAATTCCTGCAGTTGATGCACAACTGAAAGCGATACCTGCCATTGTAATTTGATCATTGACACTAAATCCATGCGGACCTTGAGTTGTTACTGTTGTTAACCCTGTGGTATGATCATACTCCACATCATTAATAGTTGTAATACCACTTTGTGTTCCTGACACTACAATTGAATCAGAAACAATCGCTGTTCTTTCTAAGACTAATCTACCATCAATCAAAATAAGAGAATCATTTGGGGGGATTTCACCATCTTTAATAATTCTGTTATTTCGAACGTTTCCTGCAGTTCTTGTTGCAACACTTGTTCTACGATGTGTGAACGTTACACTTGGATAAGTGTTCACACCAACGTTTGCCACCTGTGCAAATAGTACAATCGCAGATGTTCCAACAGGTGCTTTGTATAATGTCTGTTGACCTGGTGCAACTGGAACAGCTATTGTCAAAAATTTATTTAGTGGTGCGACTGCCATATTATCTCAATGCTAGTATTAAGGGTGTTACTTCTGCCTGAAGTGATCTACTAAAATCTCTTCCAGAAATTGTAGAAGTTGTTTGGTTAATTTGCAAACCCTGACCAATATCAAAATTACCTTTCTGATCGGTGGAAGTGAATGGAATTTGTGCTCCGTCTTTCGCTACAACTTCATTAGCTTTTATCGGAATTGCACCTTGTAGGGGTGTGGCTATATTTATATCTGTACCAGTACCAACATACTCAAATGAATGAGAACTTGTTAGTATTCGACTAATTCTTTGTAGAGAGAATGGATCATCTGGAAATAATTCATAAGGAATAAATTCATTAAATGTTATTGTTGTAATACCAGCTGGTGAGTCTGTAGGAACAGTGGCACTCTCTACAGTAAAGTATATTGGTTCCATAATCGGATCTGCAAGAGTTCTATCTCCCTCAATTTCGACAACTAAATTTTGATCTGCAATATAATTTCTTCCCTGTGCAACCACATTTATTTCAGTCAACTCACCAGAGGGACTTACAGTTGCGGTTGCTTCAGCAATAATTCCTTGAGGTCCCTTTGGTTCTATCGTATTATCATCAGCATCAACAATTATGACACTTGGTGGATCTATTGGACTAAATCCAGTCAAATCAACATTTCTTAATTTAATAGATGATAATCTTTCTAGAGGTTTTGTAATTCTACCTGTGTTGGGTGATTCGGGATAATTATTTAAATCTATTTTAAAGTATAGTGCCTGTCCATCAAAAGGTCTTCTTACAAAATTATCTATATCAGTAACACCAACAGCAACAACAGTGTCCTGTTGATCTGCAGTTGTACTCGCAACAACATCTCCAGCAGGATTTGTATTACTTACGATACCTGTGAATTGTGTTGATCCTAATCCAACTGCGACTAAACCAAAGTTACCAAATGATGAGTTGGAGTTTGTTAAATCGCATTGAGCTCCTGTTGATGCATAAATTGCAATATCAGTATTAATCGTGAATATAGAAACTAACTGAGCATATCCATTATTAGTGAGTGAAACACCAATACCATTTTCATTATACTGAGTAAATGAGTCACAAACCATAGATTTTAAATCAGCACCAACTGAATTGATTCCTGTGAAAGCACCATCTGCATTGTTACCATCAATTTTCATTCCAATACTACTGGTCATGAAGTTAGTGCAGTTTCTTACATATGGTGATCTCCATCTTCCACTTGGACCTTCATTCGCAGGACCAGGAGCAGTGAATCCACTTACCGCACTATCAGAACCAGCGGGAGGTGGAAATGCCACACATGCAGATCCATCATATCCGACTCCAACATTTGATCCACCAAAGTTTAAGTTCTCTATTAAACATCCTCTTCTAACATGGAAAACATCTTTATTTTTATTCTTTGGTTTAATAATACACAATCGAAGATCTTCACCTGTAATCGAAACATCTGTTCTTAATCCAATTGGATTATTCTCCTCATAAACACCTGGTCTTATTTTGATAGTATCAGTTTCGACTGCTATCGCTGCTGCAGCACCAATTGTTGCTTTAGAATCACCTTCGAGTAATCCACTATTACTATCAGATCCACTCTTAGATACCCATATGGTTCTTTTTGTTTGAACACCAGATGGTCTCCATGAAACACCTGTTCCAACTGATGCTAAACGATAATCATTTTTAACATATTGTCCTGAAGAATGTATTACACCACCAGTGGCTGATACAAATGCATGTTCCACACCAGCAGAGAGTCCACCATCACTAACATTCACTTCAAAAGTATTTGTAGTCTTGTTTGATATAACTAACCACCTACCACTATTAGGATCTTTTGATCTTGGATATTTTTGATTGATTGATGATCCTTTATAAGTGCAACTGAATGTAATCGATTCATCTGGAATTAATATTGAATCACCATTCTCAAAACCATGATTGGTAATGGTCAAAACCATGACACCAGTCGTTGAGTTATAAGTTGCATTTGAAATGTTTGTTGATAAGGATGCAGCAACTGATGTTCCAGTGTCATCATTTTGATCTTTGATATTACTGTCAACATCAATAGTATTTTGGAATGTTGCAACTCCAACCGCACTCGATTGATTTGTAAATAACGTGCTCTTCTGAGTAGTAATACCAATAAATGTAGAAACTCCAGCATTACTAATTTGTCTTGTAAATAACGTACTTTCTTGAGTCGATATACCAACAAATGTTGATAATCCACTAACCTTTAACGTGTCCGTTTCTGTGTGACCTGTTACATCAATTCCATGTTCTGTAGTAGCTACTTTTTCTACATCATTATAATAGAGTCTAACACCTTCATCATCTTGGAATACAGCAGATGCTTTACCAGATTTTGCTTCAATAATAATATTACCACCATCATCATTGTCTACATTATTTCGAATGTAAAATGCTCCAGTATTATTATCAATATATGAAGATGTTCCATTATGATATAATTGTAAATCCCTACCATCACCAAAAGTAGCTTTGGCATTATCCGCAAATTCTAATGAGTCTTGATTTTTATCCCATGAAAGATTGTAATTGGCACCAGTAAAGTTTACATCCTCATCAAATGTTGCTACACCAAATACATCTAATGTTCCTCGAATAACTGTGTCACCATTATCAGTATCAACAGTAAATTTATCAACTGATGATTCGGTTTGTATTTTAAAAAACTTATTGTTAGCATTAATAATGACATTATCTTGGAAAGTTGCCTCACCATCTACATTTAATTTTTGATTAAGTTCAGTATCATCATCAACTTCTAATTTTAATCCAACATTTAAATTCTTTACAACACCTAATCCACCTTTAATTTGGACTGCTCCCTGTGTAGGTTCTCCTTGAGGTGAATCTGTTGTATTATAAAAAGTTGATATTCCAACCGAACTTAATTGATTTGTAAATAAAGTGCTTTCCTGTGTAGTAATACCAACAAAAGTAGATAACCCAGTTACTCTTAAATTGGCATCTATTAAAGTCCCTTTATGTGCTTCTAAACCATGTGTTGGATTCGTTGTTCCAATACCAACAGATCCAATACCAGTTATAACAACTGAATAATTGTTTCCACTATTAACATGAAATGTTTTTAATGGTGTATTGTTATTGATACCAACATTTGTCATTCTGTAAATGTCAGCATTATCTCCAGTTCCTCTATATCCCCACAAATCATTCGTAAATATTGTTGCTAAACCTGTGGGATTATTAGGATTTTGAGCAGTCGCAACTAATGTATCAGTTCCTAAACCAAGACTATTTTCCTGTACAAAGTTAAGAGTTGTAAAGGTTTGTGCAAGACCAACAGGAACTTCAACTCCTTCATTCTGGAGTAATATCCCTTCTTCAGCAGCACCAGGTGGAACAGATACCCAACGAATGCCTTGACCATCTCTTTTTAAATAATATCCATTTATACCTGTGGAACCAAAACTATCATAAATGTTTCTTACTGCTAAAGCACCACCATTTATATCTAATCTAAGAGGTCCGTTTCCAGTGTCATTTAAATTTAATATAGATGTTGGATCAGCAGGTATTAACGTTCCCAATCCAACTCTTGATGTTCGAATACCAACATCAGGAACAATTAAATCTCCTAATATCGAAACACCAACTCCAGTTGTATTAAATTTCTTTACGTTGGTGTGTAATAATTCTACACCCGCACCATTTGAAAAGACTGCATAATTTTGACTATCAGCATTATTAGTTAGAGTTAATATATTTGATCGAATATCAAGAGTTCCACTTGCATCCTGAATGACACTACCACCAGCAGTCTTAACGTTTACAGTGTTAAAGAATGTAGAAACTCCAGCATTACTGAGTTGTTTAGAGAATAATGTAGATCGTTGTGTTGTAACACCAATGAATGTAGATAAACCAGTAACAATTAAACTTCCTAGTTCTAAATCTAATATTTTTGCTTTTCCAAATACATCTAATAACTCTGTTGGTTGTGTAGTTCCAATACCAACTTTGCCAGGATTTAATCTACTATCTGCTGTGATTACAGTTCCACCTATTCCAACGTTTAATCGATCCCTAATCTCTAATATTGGAAATGATAAATCCTGATTAAAGGTGACTATATCTAAAAATTCAGTCGGACCAGAAACTGTAATATTATCTCCAGTTATCGAAAGATCTGCAAAACTTTTTATATCAGGAACAGTAAGTGTTCCGTTTATATTAACTTCCTTGAGAAACGTTACTCTCTCATTAAATTGTGCTTCATTCCCAGTGACGTTTAAATTAGATGCCATGTTCTAACTCTCCCCATCAACATCGATGACTCCTTTTTTTAAGAATTTGTCATTTTTTGGAGGATTAGCAAGATAATCTTCTCCAACACGAGTAGGTCTCATTATTCGTGACAACCATGTTCCAGCAGTTTTACCAACTAAGTTTCCAATGAGACCTCTTGCCTGAACTTTAACTCCTCTAAGAAGTATTCCCATCCCTGCATTTAACGTAATATTTCTTCCAGCTTTTAAATCAATATCCTGTTTTGCCTGTATAGTTACACTATCTCCCGATATTCTTACACTTCCATTTTTTACTACAGTAATTGTAATATCTCCTTTTACCGAACTAATTTTAACTCCAACATCACTTGGATCATTTTTAGATCCTGAAACAATTTCAATTGTTCTTTCATTGTGAAGTCTATATGTTCCAGATTCACTTAATGCTGAAAATTGTGTTTCTTTATTATCTGTAACAGCATACATCAAATACACGTTTGCACCATCAGCACCCATCTGAGGATTATTAACATCAAGTCGAAACTTAGGTCCTCTACTGTCAACTACTCTTTGTTCCCAATTCTGATTCGGTTTTTCTGCCATTAGTATCCTCCTCCGTATCCACCACCACCTGAAGGTGGAGCACTTGGTGGTGGAGCACTTGGTGGTGTTGATGGTGGTGTATTATTTGTCATTGGTGATGTAGGTGTTATTGTTGGTTGATCTGAAGTAGACTCTTGAGTCATGGTAGAAGCAACACTAACCACAGATGGAGCAAAACTTTGCTCTGGTGTATCATATATGATTTCATGTGGTGCGGACGTATGTGCAATACCGACCATCTTCACTCCTTTTGTTGGATGTATGTGATAAGGACCATAATATGGTTTACCATTTACATACCCAACTAAATTATTAGTTTCAGGTCCTACACAATCAATTACTTGAATCACTTCTCCTTGTGGAGTGAGTGGTAATCTACCGATAATTGGTTTAATGAGTGCACCGACACCAGTGGATGAAGACACAACAATTCTAGGTATTTCAGTAATCCTAACATTATTTATCGGTGTTGCAGATATTATTTTTCCGTTATCAATAGTTAAATTATATCCGTCTGCGAAAGCATCATCATACCCGTGTCCACCATTTGTTATTTTGGTACCGATAACACCAACAGGAATTTGATCAGAATTTATAACATCATCAGTATTTGCACTCGGATAATTTTCACCCACAGAAATCATATCAACACCAGTAATCTGTCCATATGTTGATGAATTTGGATCTCTATCAATTATAGATCTACCAATCGCACCATAACCTTGTTTACATGGATCATCAAAAGTCACAACAGGAGGTGATGAAAAATATGCAGAACCAGGATCTGTAATCTCAACACCAATAATACTCGCAGTTCTACTTAAATCTGCGGTTACATTAGATAATCCCTCAGTGTTATCTACAACACCACCCAATATAGCTTTACCAAGTCCTCCTATTCCTTCACCTCCAAAGAAACTTACAATTGGAGGTCCACAGAAAGTTTTTGCTGCACAATCTGGTTTAGTAATAGGACCACTATCAGCACCGAGTGTACTAGCAATGTTCATATTTTTAAGAACATTATCGTAAGTTTCCTTCACATCGAATGATCTAGAAGGACCATATCCAATACTGAACTTTTTAATCTGTCCAACACATTGACCACCATCCTGATTACAATTTAACACTTGACCAAGAGACTTAAATGTGTCTGAAGAACTTCGGAGAACATCCTGAACTTTATAAGATTTTGGTAAAATAGAACTCAATCCTTTTAAAGGGACATCTAACTCTGATGCTATCTGATCTGTAATTCCATTCAATAGTGATCCAACAAGTTGTTCAGTAATACAAGTTCCAGTATCCACAACCTCAAACAATGCTTGCTCAATCATCCCTCTAATTGTTTTTCCTAAACCACTTGCAACTTTACCAGTTAAACACTCAACACCATTTTCAAGTTCTGCGAGTTTTGGAACTTGTGCTTTTTGTGCATCTACCCCTGCCAATGCTGCAAGAGCAGGACTTTGAGTTGCTAAAAGAACCTTTTCATAAGTATCATTATATAATGCTTCCAACCCACCTTGAAATGTTGGAATCAAAGATTTATATAAAGATTCTGTCATTGTTGAAACTGCACCAGTCGCTAAATTTTGTATTTCTTTTGTGACACTTGCTACATCACTCAAGAAATCTGTAGCTTCACCCACACCAGATAATAGATCATCTAAACTCGCTGATACTCTTCCGACAAAATTATCTTCACAGGCATCAGCAGGAACTTCGGATATTCCATAAGTGGTAGAAACAGATATTTTATCCTCATTATCTGCCACCTTTCTTGTAACAGGAGATTCTTGTGAATTTATAGTTGCTTCATTCGACTCGCCTTTTTTTAATGTTCCATCTGGTGGTGGTATTTCATCAGTGTATCCAGTGAATGGCAAAAATCCAAGAGAATCACTCGGTAAATCTTGTGGAACTTGACCTGTTCTTGAGAAAGATCCCATTATGATTGGTTGTTGTGCTGTCTCTCCATCAAGAAAAAATCCAATTACAACATCACCTGGTCTTAACATAACAGATGTTGCAAAGTTTGCTGCACCTGAACCTGATGTAGTGGGAATCATTATATTTGCCCAAGGTAAATCTTTATCTTCCAATTCTGCTTTTGAGAAAGGATGATATCCCATGATACGAACTTTGAGACGATTTCCCCAAGAATTAGAATCTTCTTTAGGTGCAAGTTGCTCACCCTGAACATTTTTGGGTGCAATTTGACCTACCCACCAACGGAAACCATCTTTTCCTACAAAATTAGTTTTTAGAAGTGAATCGTCTATCATTAAATTTCTCCTGCAAACGTATCTCTAACTAATGTCATTGAAGTAAATGATCTTTTCGGCTCAAAATGATGGCATAGTTCCTTTATCATATATTTACCACTTGTTTGCCTATCAATTTCATTTTTATCTTCTCTAGATAATTTAGGAAACTCACAAGTGATTATATCACCAGCTCTCAAATCAGTATTACAAGGAACTAATATACTCAAACTCTGTGTCATTAGAAGATTATATCTCATAATATTCTGACCTTGATATTTTTCAGGAGCATAATTAGTTTCAGTTGAAATACCTGAACTAGCACCTACATCAACTATCTGAGATATAGCTCTTGTTGGTATTTGATCTAATGTTTTATCTGATTCATCAGATATTTTTGGTAATTCTAAGTCTCCACCAAGATTTGAAATTTTCTTATCTTTCCCTGTATTCTTTACTCCATAATTAAAAGTATCTTGTGTAAAACTAAATGTTAAAGGATTAAAAGCTACTCTAACAAAAGAATACGTACCCGTCTTTAAATTTTTAATAAGATTTTGATTTTTATCAATACTTACTCTCAATATATTAAAATCATTATTACGTGATACGGAACTTTGATTTGCCTGAGTGTAAATATATGTTGCTTTTGATGGTTTATCAATCAAAGTATCTAATGAAACGAATTGATAACCATCCTGTGTTTGGAAAAATACAAATCCTGCAGTGGCATCTTTTGATTTATCAGGAACAGATTTTGACGCTAGTGAAAGTAAAATTGCAAAAGGTTTTTTCAAGTTTCCAAAAAACTCATACCCATGCAATGTTTTCTCAATATGATATCTAGATTCATCTATAACTAATACATCTTTAAGTATTTTCTCTACAGAATCACTTATATTTCCTGAATATTTCTTCATGACTCTAGATGTCTCATTTGTAATTGCTTCTCTGGACACTAAATTTAATAAAAAACTTTCTCTTTGTGTCTCTTGGAGAACTTGAGTTATACTTGACACAAACAAATACTTTTTTGGATCAGAAGAAAAATCTATTCCAGTCTTTTCCTTTCCTTCATATGTCGTTCCTTGATCTACAATTTTCATTCTTAGTCTCTCACCACCCCTAAGTGGAAGTCCATTATAAATTGACTCTCTCGGACCATCAACTTTACTCGCATCTGTGGGATCTTTTGGTGATATAGTATCACCTGTGTCCATAACTCTTATTTTTGCGGTTACTGTAGGGGAGAAAATATCCTCATAATAATTAACTTCTACAATACCTCCACTTAAGTTAACAGTCCTTAACTGATCATTTGACTCAAGTATGATTTCTTCGAAAATAGATGATTCTGATGCTGACATTTATTCTGATAGTGCGAGGTTTAAACTGTCATGAACTGAATTATTTCCTTGGTTTCTTAATCCAATAAATCCTATCCTTCCTCCAGAAACATCTGCATCAATTTCTGAATTTTCTCCACCTTTACTCATAATAACTATGGTATTTGCACTTTTTCTTTTTGGTCTAAATTTAGAATATCTTGCCATATTATTTACCTTTGCATTAGAGTTTATAGAACTACTTCTGCCTACTTTTTTATTATTTTTTCGTAGATTCACCACTTTTGTTTTCTTTCTATTAAGTCTATCAATTCCTTTTTCGTAAATGTCAAGTTTGTCTTTTTCAAACTCTATCCTTGTTTCATTTGCTCCTTCTTCCTCCATTTTGTTAATTTTAGATTTAGTAGAGTCAACTTTTGATTCCAATTCATCAACTGTATAATTAGTATCAACGCCAGTGAGAGTGAGTCTAATATATTTTTTATCATCTACCTCTGATGTCAACTCTTTATTCTCATCACCAACAATATCGATTCCAGTTCCCACCCTCTTGATTGTTTCTAAGGTTTTACCAAATGATTTACCAACACGTTCTAAAAGTCCCTCTTTTTTCTTCTTTTTATCTTTTTCACCCTTATCATCGTTATCATC
>CESB01113292.1_pt1 | contig 10961 bp, 12 predicted proteins | sample 531071 | NCBI WGS metagenome assembly CESB01 (sample SAMEA2621259, study PRJEB7988) | marine metagenome | biome: marine biome (ENVO:00000447); feature: surface water layer (ENVO:00002042); material: "saline water (ENVO:00002010), including plankton (ENVO:xxxxxxxx)" | depth 5 m | reverse complement strand
AACCTGTTATTACCAAAAAAGCTTAATATGAAAATTCTAGGAATAGGGAATGCAATTGTCGATGTCATTTGTAAAGTAAATGACAGTTTTATTGAACAAAACAGTCTTACAAAAAGTACAATGAAATTATTTTTTGATGAAAATGAATTTCAAAATTTATTAACAAATCTTAAAATAGAAAAAACTGTCTCTGGAGGATCTGTTGCAAACTCTATCGTTGGGTTATCTCAACTTGGAGATAAAGTTGGTTTTATTGGAAAAATTTCTGATGACGACTTTGGTGAAAAATACGAGGAAGGTCTTAAAAAAGAAAATGTAAATTACTTTTATTCTAAAAAGAAAGAAGAATTACCAACAGGAACTTGTTTAATATTGATCACTCCAGACTCTGAACGGACAATGTGTACTTTTCTAGGGACTTCAGGAAAAATTAATGAAAATGATATTAGTTCCGATACAATTAAAAAAAGTGAAATAATATTTTTAGAAGGTTACCTGTGGGACGAAGGGGAACCCAAAAATGCATTCGATAAAGCAATTAATAATGCAAATCAAGTAGCAATGTCGCTATCCGATAGGTTTTGTGTAGACAGACACAAGTCTCATTTTTTAGATTTAGTAAAAAATAAACTAGATATAACTTTTGCTAATGAGCAAGAAATCACATCATTAATAGAAGCAAAAGATTTTAAAGAAGTAATTAATTTTTCAAAACAATTAAAAAAGTTGGTAATTGTTACAAGAGGTGAGAAAGGAGCTGTCGCAATTAAAGGTGAGGAAATTTTTGAATGTGGAACACAAAAAAATCTTAAAATTTTAGATCTTACAGGTGCTGGGGATCTTTTTGCCGCTGGATTTCTTCATGGCTATATAAATAAATTATCAACTAAAGAAAGTTTAGAAAAGGGTACTGAAATGTCTTCAAAAATAATACAACAAATAGGTGCCCGGCTTTAATTTTTTTTTCTTTTAAAACTGCCTTTTCCTTTTTTAGGTTTAATTATACGTGGTTTATATTTATTAGTAAAAAGTTCTTTAGCATATTTATTTTTTTTATTTAATCTCATAACCATTTTGACTACTTTTAATGAAATTTTTATCATTAAAAATTTCAAAAATTTTTTTTCTTAATCTATATATATGTGTCTCAACAGTATGCGTTTCTAAATCTGATTGATATTCCCAAACATTTGTTTGTAATTCGTTTATACTTACAGGTTGGGATGTTTTTGATATATATAATATAGTATTAACTTCTCTCTCTGTTAATTTTAATTTTAAATTATTTGATGACATTAATCTTGAATTTAAATCAATTTTATAATTTCCTATCATTATTTCAGATTGATCATTGAATTGTTTCTTTAAAAGATTAACATTCAGCCTTTCCATAAGCACAGTTAATTTTATTGGTAAATCTTCGAATACCAATTCATTATCATTTTTTAATGATTTTTTTTTGGATACTATCAAGTAATTTTTTAGATCTTTAGTTTTATTATTTAATGATATCTCGTCGAGAACCTCTATAATTTTAAAATTTAATTGATTATCAAATTCTTTAAGAATTTTATATAATGGATTAAATTTATATATAATTAAATTTTGATTATTCATATATTAAGAAAGATATGACAATTTTTTTAAAAAATAAACATACTCTTCAAATAAATGAATTTTATTTTAAATGTTGCATTGGAATAAAAGGTCTTATTAAAAAAAAAACTGAAGGAGATAAAAAAACACCAAAAGGTACCTTTGGTATTGGTAAATTATATTTTAGGGAAGATAGAGTAAAAAAACCTAAAACCAAGTTAAAATGTATTCCTATTAAAAATAATATGGGTTGGTGTGATGACGTTAAATATCCAAAAAAATACAATAAACTTATTAAAACTCAATTGAACGTAAGACACGAGAAACTAAAAAGGCGAGATAATAAATATGATTTATTAATTCCAATTAAATATAATTATAATAACCCTACTCCAGGGTTGGGTAGTTGTATATTTATTCATTTAACTAAAAACTATAAACCTACTTTTGGCTGCATAGCTCTAGATAAGAAGGACTTTTTAATCATGTTAAAACTTATAGATAAGAATACCAAAATTAAAATTTATTGAGCTCTTTTTCCAAAAATATTTGAACCTATTCTTAAAAATGTAGAGAAATTTTTGCTAGCTTCTAGATAATCTGAAGACATGCCCATACTTAATTCATTGAAACCCAGTTTTTTATTCAAAGAATTCATCTCGTTAAAATAATTTGATGGATTGTGGTCAATTGGAGGTATGCACATTAATCCAATAACATCTAAATTAATGCTCTTGCAATAAAAAACTAAATCTTTGACACCTTTTTGATTAACTCCTGATTTTTGATCTTCTTGACCAATATTAACTTGAATAAAAATTTTTATATTTTTTTTAATCTTTATTTGTTCAGAAGCTATCTTTTTTGCAAGTTTGTTACTATCAACAGAGTGAATAAAATCGAATAATTTTACAGCTTGTTTTACTTTATTAGTCTGTAATTTTCCTATCATATGTAATTTAATATCAGATTTTTTTGATTTAATTTCCGTCCATTTTTCGACGGCTTCTTGAACTTTATTTTCACCGTAATGTTTATGTCCATATGATATTAAAGGTAAAATTTTATCAATTTTAAAGGTTTTGGACACGGCTATTATTTTTGGTAATGTACTTATATTCGTCTCTTTTAAATTAGATTTGATTTTAGTTTCTAATTTAATTAAATTTTGAGTTACTTCATGATTAATCATTTTAAAACTAAATATTACTTTATAAACAAATTTGATACAAATAATATCGATTTGCAAGATGATAAAACGATTATCATTTTCAGAAATTATGATCTAGAAAATTCCAAAGAGTCTATTATTTTAAAACTTAAGAAATACTGTAAAAAAAAGGGAAAAAAATTTTATCTTTCAAATAACATAAAATTAGCCATCAAATTGAACCTTGATGGAGCTTATATCCCGTCCTTTAACGTTAATTTTGAACATTTATCATATTCTTTTAAAAAAGGATTTAAAATCATCGGTTCTGCACATAATTTAAAACAAATAAAAATAAAAGAATTACAAAAAGTCAGTGAAATTTTTATATCTTCATTGTTTAAAAAAAATAATAACTATCTTGGTATTAATAAATTTAAATATTTATCAGCACTTACCAAAAAAAAAGTTGTGCCTTTGGGGGGTATTTCCACTAATAATTTAAGATTACTTAAATTAATTAATAAAACAGATTTTGCTGGGATTTCTTTTTTTGAAAAAAAAAGGCCCCTAAAAAGGGGCCTTTTAAATAATTAAACTAAATTAATTAGAATGCAAATGCAAGATTTAACGAAGTAACTTCATCGTCAGTTCCTGATGCACCACCTACTCCATCAACTGAGTTCATCGCTGCACCAACAGTGATTGATCCCATTGTGTAAGATGCACTAACACCAGTATTTGTTTCGTTAACCGCTGTACCATCTATTTCTACTTCTTGTTGACCAGCAGATACAGATAAGTTTTCGTTTACAGCAAAAGATACACCATAGTGCGTAGCTTCTTGGTCAGCTGTTCCTGTTGCTTCATAATCTACTTTAGTACTTTGAAGACCAACAGTAACACTTCCTGATGTGTATTTAAGACCGTAAGTATCGTTCTCAGCTACATCACCATCATCCATTCTACCAGCAACTAATGTTAAACCGTCCATTAAACCATCAGCATAAGTAATACCGATTGATGTTTCAGGATCAGAATGTGCTGTAGAGTTTTTAGGGTTGTAACCTAAAGATATATCCAAACCAGCGAATGAGTTAGCATATCCCCACATACCAGTAGTACCTCTACCAGATGTAGTTGCTAAACCATTGTCAACTGTGTTTGTGTTTTCGTATACAGCAGTATATGCAGTTGGTACGATGTCTTTAACAGTATCAACACCACCAGCATTTACTGAGTCTCCAGAAAACGTAAGTGTACCATTACCATCACCTAAACCTAGTTTTAGTGAGTAATCGTCCATTACATCATCATCTAACTCGTATGAAACGTTAACAGTCATTCCATTATCTAGATCTCCGCCGCCAGCAAATGTTACACTGTTACCCATTGTCCATGGGTTAGCGTCAGAAGATGTACTTAATCCACTGTAGTTTAACGATGCTGAACCTGACACACTTAATTCACCAGCGAAAGCTGAAGAAGCTACAAGTGTTGTAGTAAGAGCAGTTAAACCTACTTTGTGTAGTTTATTCATAATTTACTCCTTTAATTGTTTTTATAATTAATTATAAACGTGATCAAATTAGCAAAATTTTGCTTAAAACTTATAATTTTTTGCAAAAAATGATTTATTTCTCTCTTTTGTTGTAATTTTATCACACCTCAAAAACCTAGCTTTTTTGCACCTTAAAATGATTTATAATTCTAATAGTTAATTTTTATGTTAGAAATCGATCTTTTCCTGTTTAAAATTAAATTTTATGAAAATACTTATAATATTTTTAACCCTATTTAGCTTTTTCCTCCAAAGCGCTTGTGGTCCTCTAAAATATAAAAAAGTTGATGCAAGAGAATTTCCTCCGGATCCAAAACAAAGAGTTAAAAAAAACATGGAGGAAGGCAGAGGTTTTAGAGTTATGGATACCGTCAAAAAAGGCGGCGGCACGAGTTATGAATTTGCTAGTTCAAACCCTTTATGGAAAGCAACACTTGATACACTTGATTTTATGCCTTTGGTATCTGCAAATTATAGCGGTGGTATCGTGATCACCGACTGGTATTCAGAGGGCGAAACTGGGAGAGAATCAGTAAAAATTTCTGTAAGATTCCTTACCAATGAAATAAGGTCAGATGCTATAAATGTTGATGTTTTCATTAAGCAATGTTCTTCTGATCTCACAAATTGTTCTATAAGTAAAAAAAATAATGAATTAGTAGCTGAGTTAACAAGAAATATATTAAGAAAAGCTACAATTTATGAAAAACAAAGATTAGAAAAATATAAAAAAGAAAATCCATATAATACAGAATCAACTCCTACAAAACAAAGTGATAAAAAGAAAAAAGATTAATCAAATCGTGAAATCATTGTGGACAGATATAATTTTAAGTTAACTGAAAGAAAATGGCAAGATAATTGGGACAAAGATAAAGTTTTTAACACTCAAATAGATAAAAATAAAAAAAAATTTTATTGTTTAGAAATGTTTCCTTATCCCTCGGGCAAAATACACATGGGTCATGTGAGAAATTATACTATTGGGGATGTTCTATCTCGATTTAAAAAATTAAGTGGTTTTAACGTTCTTCATCCAATGGGTTGGGATTCTTTTGGAATGCCTGCGGAAAATGCTGCAAAACAGAATAATTTAAATCCAAAAACTTGGACGGAAGAAAATATTAAAACTATGAAAATACAGTTAAAACAACTTGGTCTTTCCATTGACTGGGGAAGAGAAATTTCTACATGTTCTTCTGATTATTATAAACATCAACAAAAACTTTTTTTAGATTTATATGAAAAAGGATTGGTTTATAGAAAAGAAAGTTATGTAAATTGGGATCCGGTAGATAAAACTGTTCTTGCTAATGAGCAAGTAATAGACGGTAAGGGATGGAGATCAGGTGCTTTAGTTGAAAGAAAAAAGCTTAATCAATGGTTTTTCAAAATCTCAGAATTTTCTGAAGAATTGTTAAATGACTTGGACTCGTTAAAAGAATGGCCAGACAAAGTTAAAACGATGCAAAAAAACTGGATTGGAAAATCCTTTGGATGTGAAATAGATTTTAAGATAGAGGGATCAAATGAAATAAAAACAATTAAGTGTTATACAACTAGACCTGATACCCTTTTTGGGTTTTCATTTCTAGCTTTATCAATTGATCACCCACTATCAAAATTTTACTCAGGACAAGAAAATTTCAATAATTTTAAAAAAGAATGTTCAAAAACTGGTACAACTGAAGAATCAATCGCTCAGGCAACAAAAATTGGATTTAAAACAGAATTATTAGCTGTTAATCCTTTAGATGAAAATGAGAAAGTTCCAGTTTACTTTGCAAATTTCGTATTAATGGATTATGGATTCGGAGCAGTATTTGGTTGTCCAGCTCATGATCAGAGAGATTTCGATTTTGCAAAGAAATATAATTTAAAGATTAAAACTGTAGTTAAACCTAAAGAAGATAATGATGATTTCCAAGTTAAAGATGAAGCTTATTCCGGACCAGGTGAATTAATTAATTCAAATTTTTTAAATGGTTTAAAAGTTCCTGATGAGTCTATAAACAAAACTATCGAACTTTTAGAAAAAAAAAATTTAGGTAAAAAAAAAACAAATTACAGATTAAAAGATTGGGGAATTTCAAGACAAAGATATTGGGGTTGTCCAATTCCTATAGCATATGATGAAAATAATAATCTTATAAAAATACCTGAAAAAGATCTACCAGTCGAGTTACCAAATGATATAAATATCAATACTGCTGGCAACCCTTTAGACTCAGCTCTAGAGTGGAAAAAAATTTTAATTGATGGAAAAAAGTGTATTAGAGAAACTGATACTTTAGATACTTTTGTAGACTCCTCATGGTATTATTTGAGATTTTGTTCTGCCCAAAACAATTTACATCCTTTTGAAAAAAAAGATTTAGATTACTGGATGCCTGTGGACCAATATATTGGCGGAGTAGAACATGCAATTCTCCACCTGCTTTATTCACGCTTTTTTATGAGGGCTATAAACCTAAATAATAAAGACGTTGATCTAAAGGAACCATTTAAAGGACTGTTTACTCAAGGTATGGTTTGTCACGAAACTTACAAAAATGAAAATAATGAATGGATCAGTCCAGATGAAGTTTTTTCTGAAAATGGAAAAGATTATTTTTTAAAAGTTGATGAATCGAAAAAAATAAAAGTAGGACCGTCTGAGTCTATGTCTAAATCAAAAAAAAATACAATTGATCCTCAAAATATAATAAGCCAATATGGTGCTGATGCGGTTAGATTTTTTATTTTAGCTGATAGCCCACCTGAAAGAGACATACAGTGGTCTGAGGAAGGAATGATATCATCGTACAAATTTATTCAAAAATTTTGGCTTTTGAGTGAGAATATTTTAAAAATTACACAATCTGGAAAAATTTTAGAAAAAAATGAAAAAATAGAAATTTTTATAAATCAGATAATAGAGAAAATTAATCAAGCTTTAAATAAGTTCAGATATAATTTAATAATAGCTTGTTATCATGAAATTTATTCTTTTTTCAAAAAAATAAGTGAAGAAAATAATAATTATGAAAATCTCCAATATAATTTTGAAAAAATTATGATTATCATGATGCCAGTTGTTCCTCATATAGCAAATGAAACATTAGAAAGATTTAATTATACTGGAAATATTAAATGGCCCGAAGTCAATCAAAAATATCTAGTTCAAGAAAAGGTTGAAATAGTAATCCAAATTAATGGAAAAAAAAGAGGGTCAATAAAAATTGAAAAAGATATAGATGAAAATGAGATAATTAAAAGGATTAAGCAAACAAAAGTTATTGAAAAATATTTAAAAGATGTAAAATTATTAAAAACAATTTATGTTAAAAATAGATTAATAAATCTAATAATAAAATAATGAAACAAGTAGTATTAATTTTAATTTTTTTTATATCGTCTTGTGGTTATCAACCAATTTATGTAAAAAAAAATGCTGAAATTTTAGAATATTCATCAATCTCACTTATTGGAGATGCTGAAATAAATAGAAAAATAATAAATTCACTAAATATAAAAGAAACAAATTTTAATTCTTTAAAAAGAGAATTAGTATTAAACAGCTCATTTAAGGTCGATGAAACATCAAAAAATTCTAAAGGACAAGTAGTTTCATATAGATCAACAGCAAGAGTTGAACTAAAAATTTTAGAAAACAAGGAATTACAAATTGGAAAAATAATTATAAGAGATTTTACTTATGGAAATAGAGATAATAAATTTGATTTAGTAGAATATCAAAATGAAGTGAAAAACAATCTTATTAACGAGGTTATAGAGGATATTAATTTGTTTATTAACTTAAAATGATTGTCAAATATTTTGATTTAGAAAAAAATCTTAAAAAAGATATAAATTATTTTTTATTATATGGGCCTAATAGTGGTTTCATAAATGAAACTGTAGACAAAATATTAAAACCCAAATTATCTAAAAATATTTATAATTATGATGAAAATGAAATATTAAGTGATTCCGACAATTTTAAAGAACAAATTTTAAATAAATCTTTTTTTGAAGACGATAAATTAATTATAATAAATAGGACTTCAGACAAAATACTTAAGTTAATGGAGGAAATTATTGATAAAGAAATTAAGGATCTGATAATAATTCTGAAATCAAGTATTTTAGAAAAAAAATCAAAGTTAAGAAATTTTTTTGAGAAAAGTTCAAATGGAATAATCGTTCCATTCTATGAGGATAATAATCAAACACTTTTATCTATTGCACACAATTTTTTTAAAGAAAAAAATATTAAGATATCAAGTCAAAATATTAATTTAATCGTAGATAGGTCAAATGGGGATCGAATTAACTTAAAAAATGAATTAAATAAGCTTGCAAATTATAGTCTTAATAAAACAACTTTAAGTTTTGAGGAAATATCAAAACTTACAAATTTAGCTGAAAATTTTAATGTATCTGAACTGGCCGATCAGTGTCTGGCAAAAAATAAAAGAAAGACTTTGCATATTTTAAATGAAAATAGTTCGTCACCCGAAGATAATATTCTGATTTTAAAAACTTTTCTATATAAACTTAAAAGATTAAAAAAATTAAAACATCAATTAGAAAAAAATAAAAATATAGAAACAGTAATATCCTCATTTAAACCAAATATATTCTGGAAAGATAGAGATTTTGTAAAACAACAGCTTAATATTTTATCCCTTAGTCAAATTCAAAATTTAATAAAGAAAGTTAATAATTTAGAAATAATAATCAAAAAAAATTCTTATTCCTCAGATCAGATAATAAATAATTTTATTTTGGAAAGATTAGAACTATCTAATAATTCGCTTTAATTATATCAATTATTCTATTTAATTGGTCAATCTCCTTATATGAAAACGTAATAGATCCTTTATTTTTTTTATTATTTTTAATAATAACATTTAACCCAATTTTTTCAGAGATAGATCGCTCAAGTTCACTTATATTGGGATCTAAATTCTTTCTAGATAAGCTTTTAGGCGTTTTAAATGATTTGACTAAATTTTCTGTTTGTCTAACAGATAGTTTTTTCTCTATAATTTTATTTGCTAAAAATAATGCATTTTCTAAACCAACTAAAATTTTAGCATGACCTGCAGTAATTTTTTTTTCGGTTACAAGTTCAAGCACTTCACTTGGTAGATTAAGTAACCTTAGAGAATTAGTTATATAACTTCTGCTTTTACCAATAAATCTAGAGACTTTTTCTTGATCATAGGAAAATTCATCAATAAGCTTTTTATAACCTTGTGCTTCCTCCAAAGGGTTTAGATCATGTCTTTGTACGTTTTCAACTATAGCAAATTCGAGTGATTTTAAATCATCAGCCTCTGTAACTACAACTGGAATTTCATGTAAACCTGCTCTTCTAGCAGCTAACCATCTTCTTTCACCGGCTATGATTTCATACCTAGAATTGTCAGAATTAGATACTCTAACTATAATAGGTTGAATAATTCCACGTTCTTTTATTGAGTTGGTTAAATCTTCCAGATTCTCTTCATCAAAATTTTTTCGTGGCTGGAATTTATTTGGTACTATGTCGCTTAATGATAATTTGTTAGTCCTAGGTTCAACCTTTGTTTCGCCTATCAATGATGATAAGCCTCTTCCTAGACCCTTTTTTATTTTCGAATTCATTAGGCTGCACTCCCTATTTTATTTTCTTGATTGATAAATTCATTAGTAAAACTATAATATGATTTACTCCCCGGACAATTTTTATCGTATACCAAAACTGGAACTCCATGAGAAGGTGCCTCAGATAATCTTACATTACGAGGTATTACTGTTTGATATACTTTATCTTTAAAATAATCTCTAGCTTCCTGCTCAACCTGGGATGATAACTTATTTCTTCTATCATACATTGTTAAAAGTATTCCTTGTATATCAAGGCTTGGATTTAAATTAATTTTTATCCTATCAATCGTCTTCATTAGTTGTGTTAGTCCTTCCAGAGCAAAGAATTCTGTTTGGAGAGGCACCAATAGTGAATTTGAAGATACTAAGGCCATTACAGTAAGCAGGCTCAATGATGGAGGACAATCAATCAGCACATAATCATATAATGGTCTAGAATCATTTAAATATGCGGTTAATTTAGCCTTCAAAATGAACGCTCTATCACTGTCTCCGGCTGTTTCAACTTCTAAACCTGACAAATCTACGTTGGAGGTTATTAAATCAAGATTTTGAAATTTTGTCTGTTTGATAACATTTAAAATAGACATTGTGCCATTGAGAACTCCATATATTGTTTTATCTGATTGTTCGCTATTAGATAATCCTAATCCTGTCGTAGCATTTCCTTGTGGATCAAGATCAATGACTAGAATTCTTTTACCAAGTTGTGATAAAGCTGAAGCTAAATTAATTACTGTTGTTGTTTTACCAACCCCACCCTTTTGATTTATTATCGAAATAATTTTCATGAAATTTTTTTTTTAATTTTTTTTATATTCAATATAAACGAAACATCGTTTGTTAAACTTTTTTTCTCTTCATAGTCTAAATCCCATTCTTGAAGTACATCATTTAAAATTTTTCTACCACTACTCCCCATAAAAAAAATTATATTTCTAAATTTTTTAAAATTTTCATTCACCAAGTTAAGAATTACTGGCATTGGTTTAAAAGCTCTAGACATTATTGTTCCTG
>CESB01031573.1_pt1 | contig 10965 bp, 3 predicted proteins | sample 531071 | NCBI WGS metagenome assembly CESB01 (sample SAMEA2621259, study PRJEB7988) | marine metagenome | biome: marine biome (ENVO:00000447); feature: surface water layer (ENVO:00002042); material: "saline water (ENVO:00002010), including plankton (ENVO:xxxxxxxx)" | depth 5 m | reverse complement strand
CCAAGAGGCATACCATCGCTGAAACTACCTTGACCGAAAGGATAAACAAGGAATACTGCGGCAGCTGCTGCTACAGGAGCAGAGTAAGCAACACAGATCCAAGGACGCATACCGAGACGGTAAGACAGTTCCCACTCACGACCCATATAGGCAAAGACGCCGATGAGGAAGTGGAAGACTACCAACTGGTAGGGACCACCATTGTAGAGCCACTCATCGAGAGAAGCGGCTTCCCAGATGGGATAGAAGTGGAGTCCAATAGCGTTAGAAGAAGGAACAACAGCACCAGAGATGATGTTATTACCATACATGAGAGAACCAGCAACTGGTTCACGGATTCCGTCGATGTCCACAGGAGGAGCAGCGACGAATGCGGTGATGAAACAGACGGTTGCCGCCAACAGAGTTGGGATCATCAGTACACCGAACCAACCGACATACAGACGATTGTTTGTGGACGTTACCCAGGAGCAAAAATTGTCCCAGTTAGATTCGCCTTGTTGGCGAGTAAGAATTGATTGAGCCATTATTTGAACAAAAAAAGTAAGACCATCAGGGAAATGGTGGAGTTACTATCTCCTCTCACCCTTAGAGAGGATATGAAAGACGTGTTTAGACTCCCTAGAGGTCTTGGTTTGCGGGGAGTGATCTTCCGTTACGTTTCGTAACGTTCGATCTATTTATAATAGTACGGAATCCCACACCCGTCAAGCCCTATTCAGCATCAAAGAAGAACATCTGCCAGAATCTACAGTTTTCCTTCACAGTTCCAAAGTACCCAGAAGATGAGTGAATACAACTTGCATCAAAGATAACAAGACGATTATAAACGTTACCGAATACATCAACAGGTTCAAATTGTGTTCCATCTAAATGTGGATCTCCTTCTACATTTCTCCATTCCACATCATATCCTTCATCATAATAAGTTCTTGCACGATTTCCCTTATGAGCATACAAAGTAGTACCACATTCGTAAGGTGCGTCTGGAGTTAAGTAAATCATTCCTCCCCACATCTGAGAATCACAATGCCAGACCTGAGGTTGTCCTGACCAACAATACTGGAACCTCCCGTTCATTCCATACTCCTCCCACTTGGTAATTTTTTTACCCATGATGTTCTCAAACCTTTCTTTGAGCCCAGGAAATAAAAATTGTTCATGAGTTCTATTTCCAATATATCCACGACCAATACCACCGATGTGATAATCCTGCTCCAACCCAAAAGATCTTATTGTATCGGGATCTTTATAGAAGTTATCAACAACCCATGCAGATTCAGTGCTGCATATAGACGGGTTGAGTCTGGGGGTAAGTACTTTAGTTTCCTCAATCTCTACAGGTATAGATCCAGGTACTAACTCAAAAGATAGGTTCATGTAATCGCAATTATCTCTAAGGAAATCATCATCCCAGATATTAATTTGCTTTACTGCTGCATATTCGTTTGAAACAAATGCAATAACGTTCTTAGCGTTCTTAAGATAGGTGTCTCTAAAATTTTTAAACTTTTCTAAAAATTCACTATTCCAATGTAAATGAAACTCACCAGATACTTTACGAACGTTGTTAGTAATCCATGAGTAATTTTCTCTTGTGAAAATATCCCATTCTCCACCTTCACAATCTGTTTTTAAAACATCAATCTTATTAATATTGTTTTCTTTTACATAATCTTTAAACGTTGTAAGGTATCCATACTTTTCATTCTCATCATCAATCTTTAGAGTTCTACCTTTACTCTTACCAATTCCATAATGATTCAGATATACATTATCAAATCCTTTTAAATTTTTTTCCATCGCATTGAACAAAGAAGTGTTTGGTTCAAAGCAATGAATTTCTTTTGGATTATTTTTCAAGATAGTAAGTGGATACAATCCAACACATGCCCCAATATCAAAGACAACATCACCTGCTTCTACATCAAAAAATTTATTGTAGACCCCATGAGTTAATTCTAAATATGTAAACTCTTTAAGCTTAGGATTGTTATTGTAAATTCCCCACTCAATAGTATTGAGATCTTCATAAAATTTATCAATAATAGACTTAGAATTATACTTTTCTGTTACTGCATCATATTTTGCTACTACATCATTAGCATGGACCTCATCCATTTTATTCAAATAATTATCATGGAGATCTGTTAATCCCAATCGATACTCTTTTAATTTACCATAGTGCCAGCAGGTAACTACATTTTCATATATGACTCCCCACTTTCCTGGATACCTACACTCGCGTCTGAAAGGTGCAGAATCAAAGTCACATAGTTCAAGTGCTTGTCTACACACATGATAGGATTTTGGATAATCTTTATGCCAATTATCAAAATTAGCAAGCATATAATATGCTTCAGGTCTTCTAGGAAGAAGAGAAATTGCATGTCGATACATACAACGAACATGTTCTAACCTATTTCCCTGCCGATCAAAGATGAAACCAATATGAACAAGACATTCATACGCAAGATCTAAATTATCGCGAGATCTATCAGCACATCTCTGAAGAAAAGAATATGCAGATGCGGTCTGATTTATATTAAGATACGCCATCGCGAGATTCCAATTAGTCTCTGGATTTTCAGGATCTCTGATATACTCATGCAAATATTCTTCAAGCATTTATAAAGTCCTCCAAAGAATCTTCAGATATTTTTATAATAAAAGCAGCGTTGTCTTGATAACCGAAAGTAATCAAGTAATCACCTTTATAAGGAGCCATACCACAAGTAAATTCAATCTTTCCACTCATGAAATCAAATACTCTAGATCTCTTTATGAGGTTCCAGTCTCTATCCCAATGAGAAAACTGATGTCTATAGGTAGCATTCTTTCTTCCTGCTTCACTCTTATAGTTGTAAGTCACATGATGGAGTGCTAGATACCCTCCTTTATAAGGTATACAATGCGAACCTCCTCTTGGATCATGGGGGGTGGTGTTATCAAATTCACCAATATGAAGTTGTTTAGTCTCTTTTGTTTCAGGATTATACTCAGCAATCTCTACAGGATTCCCCCACTTAACAAACCGATATGGTTGATCGAGAATGGGCATCCAGTTTTTCTCACAGTAAGTATTATCTTCTCCTGGTGCTGGAATTCTATCTCTTCTTATTTCCTTTACAGAAGTATCTGTTATCTCTAGCTCAGATAGTTCCATCCTACCTTGACCATTTGTTGTCGTATCTCTACGGACACCAGTCAAGTAATACTTATTATTCCAATTTAATAATCTACCATCCTCCAATCCAATAAAAGTCCATATGGGTTTAACATCAAGACCTGATGTATCTACCAATCGGATGTTACTTAATTCAAGATCTTCAGAAAGATCTCCGATGTAATTAGTTGTTGTTAACGTAATATCATTCTCTGGATTTAGATACAACAATGGTCCCCATTGATGCTCGTAGTTACCTAAGTCCGAATGATATAACGTATACTGACAGTGCCTAATATTTACTAAAAGTCTATCTCCCTCAACAAATATAGAGGGATTAAAAAGAGCAGTACCATTAGTCCTCTCAGCTGGAATGACTAATGGTTTTATAATACCGCCATCATCAAGACAATGAGTTACCAAATTTTTCATTCAAGTATTAACGATGCAATCACATAGTATGTATTATAGCATCATGCCTGCGATTCTGCCCAAGATACTCTAGATGCAACCTGGAAAGCTGACGTTTTATCAATCTGTGCCGTGTTGATAACCGTTGCACAAATAGTAACAATGTCTGGTCCGTTCGGGAATACACCATCACCACCAAGAATAGAGTTACCCAGGTCAGTCAGAGAACTAAGATCGAATGCGTTTGAAGCCGTCAAGCGTCTTCCGTTCGCATCTTCAGCACCACCCGATGCACGGAAAGAGTAGATGACTGTTCCATCTTCGATGGTATCTCCAGCGTCATGAGACACATATTGGGATAGTGAAGGTGTTCCCACGTTATCATAAGCCAAATTACTTAGAGAACCATTCAACACAACACTAATCTTAGCGTCATGAGATACAGAGATACCAAGTTCTTGCATCTTAAGTTGCATTCGGTTGATGATATCCCTTTCACCTAGTTCACCAATCAGGTTGTTATCAGCAGAAGGAGCAAGTCTAACACTAATCAGAGGAATCAGTGAGGTCAGGTCAACACCAGAAGCACCTACTGTTGGGGCACCAATATTTACCGTTGTCGCAGAATCAATACTAGGATATGCTCCCGGTGCAGAATAACCACTAGAAATTAGCACATAAACATAGAACGAAGCTCCACTATAAGAAGTAAATGCTACTGCCTCACCATCTAATGCTCCATCATCAGTGTAGAGAGGAATACCAGTTGAGAACTTACCAGCATCACTAGCTGCAAATGGTATTCTTACATAATAATTGTAATATCTCCAACTTACTCTCTGTGCATAGAGTGAAGATGAACCACTTGTATCTGCAGTATCTGCGTCACCATTGGTAAAGGTTAGTGTTTTTCCTGATGCCGTGAATAGGTAACTATCGTCATCGTCGAATCCACCATCCATAATAACAGAAGTACCCCAGTGGAATAGAGATGGAACGAAAGTCGGAATACCTTTATTCAGAACTTCATATCTCGCTGGAACATTACCAGATCTCATATATGCTTCATTCAATTTATTATTATGAATAAATTCGTGCATGTACTTAACATGTCCATAAGTATCCTTAAATCCAAAGCGAATCTTACCAGCACCATACCATGAGTAATCCATGTAAGCCATCTGGATCTTATTAACATCTAGAATATATCCAGAAGGACCAGTACCATCTGCCTTATCAATATTCCAGTTAGCTTGCTTCACTCTAGTATCAACAGTTCTAGTAATAACAACACCTGAGTTAGTTGTTCCTCTATATGATGGTTGAACATGAACTTCATTTTGACTTTCAATACTAACTACCTTATATGTTTGACCGCGAACAACAATTAGATCTTGTACTTTTATTTGATCTTGGAACCTCATATTGGTTCCTGTTATAACGTTGCTACCATGAATCACAGATGCTGTTCCTGCTAACTGTGCAACCGAAGATCTTCTTACGCAGAAGATATCTTTTCCATCATATTCAAAGAAGAATCCATTCTGGAAGTCAAACAATCCAGCACGAATAGCAGCATTCTTATATCCAGAAATAGCGTATTCAATATATCCTTGCGGAGCTGATTGTGTTACTGATGTGCTACTAACATATGAGAATGTAAAGTCAGTAGCAGCAGTAACATAGTAAGTTCCATTCCATGCATTTGATATATCAACATGACTTACTGCATTTGTAGCAATAGCAGTAACATTATGTGCAGATTGATTGGTTGAAGTTCCAACATCAACTGTATAAGTGTTAGTTGTCTTGCTTATAATTTTTAATCTAGTGTTATTACCTGCTGGGTCAGTAGATCTTGGATACAAGTGATCATCTGCATAAGAGTTCAAGTTACATCTGAGAGTGATTGACCCTTCTTCAATAAAGATTTCTTCACCAACTTCAAATCCATGTCCATTCTGAGTGAAGACAAACATACCAGTGACTGGATCATAAGTAGCAGATGCTGGTGTATGTGTGGAAATTTCTTCGGCACCAGTTACCTTAACAGTATCACCAGCAGTGAGACCATGTGGATACTCAGTAGTCATTGTTATGTTAGTTCCACTACCAGTTCCAGAAAGAATAGGTCTTGATGGATTATAGTTGATAGCCATCGAGATCTGAATACCTTTACCTGACTGATAACGGAAATACTTTCTCGTCTGACGAACAATTGTAGAGTCTGGAGACTTTCCTGCGGTAATTTCTACACCACCATCAAATGGTCTGTGTAAGAATGTTCCATCTGCTCGAACGTTAACACTTGTTTCTACATAATGGTTCTGAGTGGTAATAGCATAACCAACAGGATTCTCAAGAGCAAGTGTCGTATCACCAACAATTGATTTAATTATTCTTCTACTAAAGGCGTTGATCGTACTACCAGTAGAAACAATGTTAATACTATCACCAATCTTGTATGTTGATGTAAATCTAGTGTCGGATCCAGTAACAACTGTACCATTTTCTGGTATTGATATTAATCCTGGAGCAGAAACTCTTCCATTGATAGAGAAAATTTCAATCTTATATGATCCAGCACCACCAGGTGCTCCAGTTATTGCATTAGTTAATCCCTGAGAGTCCTCATAAGAAGCTGCAAGTCTGAATGTTTGATCATCTTCAACAATTGCCCAATAATTATTTCCACTGGTAAGTCCTGGTATATCTGTACCAGATACTTTAGTATAAGTTATTTTTTGACCTTCCACCATACCATGACCACCATTAATGGTGATATAGTAGTCACTTTCAAACGTTAGAACTCCAGATTGTGATAATGGTACACCAGCATTAGTAAATTCTAAAGTTCTAGGAAGAATTCTAGTTCCCGCATCGATGCTTAATGTTGTATCACCAACACCGGTAACAGCATAATAGTTGTCAGCAACACCAGCAACCTGATCTGTTTCAAACTTAAGTGGTCCTACTCCTTGGGTATTGAATTCAAATGCTGAACCAGCAACACCATCACGTAGTTGTATCCTATTATTATCTAAGTTAATTACTCTTACAGTATTAATTCCTGCGCTATTTCCCCATTCTGGTCTGGTCAGTGCTGCAACAACCTTATTGCATATTTTTTCTATTACTTGAACATATGTAAATACTGTTCCAGTATAGTTACCTAAGGCGATAGAGTATGATTGATCATATGGGATTAGAACATCAATCTCCCAACGATCACTGTGGTATCTATTATCCCAGTGGTGGAGAGCATATGCTCTGTTTCTCAGGTAAAGTGTCTTACTAGCACTTTGATTTATATAACCCTGCCAAGTATCACTCTGCAATGTTATATTGAACTTAGCATATCCTAAGTGATTGCTATAGTAATAGCGCCAGTCTGAAACTGAATAAGTATAATACCATCCATTTCCTAAACTTACTCTAGCATTCTGAGTACTGGTGGTATCATTATATCCATATGGATATCCATACCAATATTGGTTTGATCTATATTGATAACTATAATCGTAGTATCTATTTGATCTGTAGGTATTTCCAGCACCAGAGTTATCTACAATTAGACTTGGCGCATGTTGTTTAATTTCAATAATGTATGGTTCTAAAGCTAAGTTAGAGAATGGAGTAGCTTGATACCAGAAGAAATTACTCAGGTCGTTATTAGTCGAAGCTCCTGAATTACCTCCATAGCGTTGAAAACCAATTCCAAGATTTACAGGTTTACCAGACAACAATGAAGAAGGACTATCATTCATCGTTCTTCGATAATATGAAACCCGACTGTTATTGTCTACAATGTACTGGAGATTTTGACTACTAGAATATGCTCCATAATAAAATCTCTGATAGTGAGTACTACCCTGCCATGTAAACGTCGCGAAGCTATACGCATACATTGGAAGAGATCCGCTGTTGGTTTGAACGATAACACCGTTTCTTCCTGCTGCTTCTAAATCAGTATTAATTTCGTCACAAGCTTCCTTTGTCTTATCATAGATAATTTGAATTGTAGAGTCATCTTTTGGAGCAATATATCCCGTAGGAGTTGCTGGTAATGTTGCTCCCGCGCCAACCGCATATACCGTAAGTCTTTGACCACTATACAAGTTATGGTTTGGTAAGAAAAAACTATGTAGTTTGTCTTCAGGAGTATATGTAGTAACACCAGTATATCCATCAGACTGGGTTTGTGATGTATTTGATATTGTAAATTCTTTTTTACCTACAGTGTTTCTAATATAAACAGAAGTATTTGTGCTAATTCCGTGCTTTGCTTCCGTTTCGATTGTTAGAGTTGAAGGTTGTCCGTTATCTGTTTCAATACCTTTCTCTCCAATATATTGAATATCAGATCCAGAGAAAAATGATCCTGGAATGACTGTTGTGTATGCAGTTCTTATATTTCCTGACGCATTCTGAACCGCAGATGCTCTGTAAAGAAACTCTGTGTTAGCTGGTGTAGCAATTACAACATACTTTCCGTTTGCAGTTCTCGATGATGCACCCTGAACCTCAATAGGATCTCCAATACCTAAGTCATGATCGATTTCAGTCTTAACTGTTATAACATCAGTGTTAACAACGGTGAGTATCTCTCTAATATTACCAATAGAAACACCAGATCCTCTAGCATATACAGAAGGAATATTATCTACTAACTCGATCGTTTCCCATTTTGTCGGTTGTAGACCATATTCAAAGTCAGTATCAATCAGGTTCTGAGGATTGGATACCCTGAATTTATGCACTGGGTCAATCAAAGATTCACCTGCATCAATCTTTGTATCACCTGCATCATCAGCAAGGATTTGAAGTTCATCACTATCGCTCATCGCGGTAGTGTTATACTCTAATGTTATAGTTGTTTTATCAGTACTTGTATCATAATAAACTGTACCTCCTGATGTGGCATCAGCAAAGTTATAAATGATTACACCATCAGTAACGTTGGTGATCAGGATTAATTTTCTTAATGAATAGTTACCACCGATCGTAATAGTCTTCGCGGAAGCATCAAATTCATAATTGTAAACAAGTTTTTTTGCCATTTATAAGACCACCCAACACTTAGGATTTTTTATTATTTATTAGATTACAATGCCGCTGCGAGGGCAATTGCGAGAGCACTTGATACACCACCAACAACACCAGCAGTACCCTGAGCACCTTGAGGACCACCAGCAGGACCTGATGAACCTTGAGTTCCCTGAGATCCATCCGTACCTGCAGTACCTTGAGCTCCACTACCAGGGAATCCCTGAACACCTTGGAGACCGGTATTACCCTGCACTCCCATTCCTGTAGTACCTTGCATTCCAAGTTCACCCTGAGCTCCCTGTGTACCAGTAGAACCTTGTAAACCAGTTTCTCCTTGAGCACCTTGTGCTGCTACACCAGAAGCATCAGTACCTTGAGTTCCCTGAGCACCTGTAGCACCTTGAGTACCATCTAGACCTTGAGAACCAGTGATAACATTATATCCAACTTCAGTACCATTGGTTATATTCCAAGTTTGATTTTGTGTTCTTGGACCACCAACATAACGACAACCATGTCTGAGACCACCAGTAAGACTTTGAGTTATCGTAACGTAGAAACGGAACTCACCTTGTGGTGTGTGTATGGATAATATTGAACCACTAATAAATGCATTCGTTACACTACTTCCCTGGTTATCTGTACTAGAAAGCACAACATACATCGTTACGTTTCCTGCTGGTACAGTGGTTCGATCGAAGTGGAGTTTTCCTGTTCCAGATACCGCGCTTTGATTGGTGCTACCTGTATCAAAATCATACTTTACACCCAGAACTCTTTCTGGACCATTTGGACCTTGAGTACCTTGAGAACCAGTTATACCTTGAGTACCTTGGGCAGCAGATCCAGATGCATCAGTACCTTGAGCACCTGTAGTACCCTGTGCTCCTTGAGTACCATCCGCACCTTGAGAACCAGGTGTACCAGCTGTACCTTGAGATGCTACGGCTGATGCATCTAAACCTTGAGAACCCTGTGCTCCATCCGTACCCTGAGTGCCGGTAGCACCTTGAGTACCAGTTGCACCTTGAGTACCAGTTGCACCCTGATTACCTGTAGTACCTTGCAGTTGATTTCCAAGAAGAGTCCTAACAGTAATGGTGGTACTTCCAGCCATTCCGGAGTGGTTAGTACAATAATAGTAAAGGGTGTTTGGCGCATCTTCTGGGACAATAAATTCAACTTTTGCACCACTTTGTCCTGGAGTTCCAGAGGCTGTGACGCCAGAAGTATATTGACTTCCGCCACCATGGGTTCCATTCTGAGTAGTAGAGAATCTAAGTGGGTGTGTACCACCTCCACCATTACTACTATCCGATTGATCAAAGACGTATTTCTGACCTCTTAAAAGGTGAATACTTTGCTGGGAACTATCAAGGTAGAATTTATTTCCAGTGCCTGGATTGTAAACAGTCACATCAAACGTTTTTACGGTAACATGCGTACCCGTTTGACCTTGAGTACCAGTTGCACCTTGTGTACCAGTAGAACCTTGAGATGCAACTCCAGAGGCATCAGTACCCTGAATACCTTGGATACCTTGAGTACCTGTAGAACCTTGAGTACCAGTTGTACCTTGAGATGCTACGGCTGATGCATCAGTACCTTGAGAACCTTGAGCACCCTGTGTACCAGTTGCACCTTGAGTACCAGTTGTACCTTGGGCAGCAGCTCCAGATGCATCAGTACCTTGAGTACCTTGTGTGCCCTGAGTACCAGTTGTACCAGTTGTACCTTGAGAACCAGTCTCACCTTGTGCTGCTACGGCTGATGCATCTAGACCTTGAGCACCCTGTGCTCCTTGAGAACCATCCGAACCTTGAGGTCCAGCTGCACCTTGAGATGCTACGGCTGATGCATCTGTACCTTGAATACCTTGAGCTCCCTGTGTACCAGTCTCACCTTGAGTACCAGTCTCACCCTGAGCAGCAACTCCAGAGGCATCAGTACCTTGAATACCCTGAGTACCCTGAGTACCAGTTTCACCTTGAGTACCAGTTTCACCTTGTGCCGCTACTCCTGATGCATCAGTGCCCTGTATACCCTGTATACCCTGTGTACCTTGTGTACCTTGAGTACCAGTCTCACCCTGAGCAGCAACTCCAGAAGCATCAGTACCCTGGATACCTTGAGCACCTGTAGTACCCTGAAGACCTTGAGTACCAGTAGAACCTTGAGCTGCTACACCAGAAGCATCAGTACCTTGGATTCCTTGAGTTCCTTGAGTACCAGTCTCACCTTGAGTACCAGTTTCACCCTGAGCAGCAACTCCAGAGGCATCTGTACCTTGGATACCTTGAGCACCAGTCGTACCCTGAAGACCTTGAGTACCAGTTTCA
>CESB01099085.1_pt1 | contig 10982 bp, 13 predicted proteins | sample 531071 | NCBI WGS metagenome assembly CESB01 (sample SAMEA2621259, study PRJEB7988) | marine metagenome | biome: marine biome (ENVO:00000447); feature: surface water layer (ENVO:00002042); material: "saline water (ENVO:00002010), including plankton (ENVO:xxxxxxxx)" | depth 5 m | reverse complement strand
CAATATCAGTAATAGGATTTAATAATATATTTGAAAAATTTCTTTTACCGATAGGTGTAAGTGTATTATCAGTTAAGGAAAGTACAGATGATAATTTAGAAGAATTATTAGAAGTAATATTAAGTTGTAATAAAGAATGATTAGCTAATACTAGTCTATCAGTAAGATTATCAATTTTAGGTAGTGATATCTTTTTAACAAGAAATGGATTTAATTTAACGAGAAAATCAATAAGGAAACAAAAAGATTGAGAAGAGAAATCATTATAAATAAATTGTTGCATAAAAGAATGTTCGTCGTTGATTTCAAAGTAGTTTTTATAGATAGATTGTTGATATTTTTGTTTTTCACATTTGAGAGCATTTTGTGTATTAATATCATTTTTATCATTTAAATTAATTTTACGAATTAAAGATTTGATATTAACATATTGTATCATATTGTCGATAACAGAAGAAGATAGGTTATAAATAATGATAGTTTCTTTAGGATTATATATAGTGATATATTTTTCAATAGTATCATAAATATTAGGTAGATGAGAGTAGGGAGTTTCGTATTGAAATATATGAGAGTCTCCAGATATGATATTAATATTAGATATACCAACATATAGATTATTTTTAATATTTTCAATCCATAATGATGTGATATTATTAGTTTGACAAAAGTTAATATTATCATCAATATAAGTACCAGGTGTTAGTATATCAGATACACTTCGAGTAGTATTTTTATTATTAGAATCTTGAGAGATGATGATACAAGTGTAACCAGCATCATTAATTTTTTTAGTATATTTATCAATAACATGAACTCCAAATCCAGAACCTAATAATTTAGAGTTATGTTCATTATTGTAATTTTTAGGGACAATAGAGAGGTCGCATATGTTACTGATATCATATATAATTTTGTATGTATCAAGAGTAGGTTCATCTCTAGAATATATTTCATAAAATCCACCAATTTGAATAAGACACACAGTTTTATTACCATATAGATTAATATATTTTTGAAAATCTTGTAAATAAGTCGTAACGATAGCCATAAAATAGTTAAGGTGAAATATTTAAATTATATTTATTATTTATAAATGAATAATAAAGATAAATTTATATATGATGAGGAAACAAATCCATATATATTGTCAGGAAATAATGTAGGTATAACTGATGAAGAAAGGAATATAATATCAATGAGAAAAATTCAAAGTAAAGGTTTAGAAATGTTTATAAAGAAAAATAGAGATTATGGTGATTCGTATAAAGAATTTGGTATAATAGGATTATTAGTTAGAATACAAGATAAAATAAAGAGAGCGATAACAATCGATAAGAATAATATATGTTTAGTAGAGGATGAGAAGATGGAAGACACATTATTAGATTTGCACAATTATGCTGCGATGGGTATGATGTTATTAAATGAAAACAATATTAAAAAGTATTAATAATAATAAATTAATAGGTATGAATATATTATTAAATAATAATTTTGATAATAGATATGTAAATATAATGGAACCGACAAAGAATTTTGTTATAAGAAATGGTTATTTTTATAAGTTTATATATTTGACAGATGAAATAAAATTAACAAATTTAATATTTGAGTTAAAATTAACGAATGTAAATATAGTAAAACAATTGACAAATAAATATATTTTATATTTTGAAAAAAATAAAGATAATTTAAAAGAGTTATCAAAAGTAATAGATATAGAGCGATTGATATTAGAAAAATTACAATTAAAATTTAATAATAGACCTTCATATGAATTATCGAGAATATTACAAAGTAATAGTATAAGAATATATACAAATAATAATTTAAGTGAAAAATATAATACATTTTCTTTAAAGATAAAATTTTCAGGAGTATGGAAAGATAAAGAGAGATATGGAGTAACCTATAAATTTTTGAATTAAATAAAAATAAATAAATATATTTATTTATATTATAATGAATAGTAAAAAATTAATGAATTGTGCATTAAAATTATTACCAGTATTAGGATTATTAATAGCTTTATTAATAATATTAGTAGTTATAAAAGTAATACCAATGCCATTAGGTTCAAGTATTGACGGATTTTCTTTAATAGAAGGAGAAACAAATATGGGATTTGAAGCAAAGTTAAAGATAGCAATATCACAGAGGGATACAGCACAGTATAATTACGATACATCAGTAAATACATTAGAAGCAGCTGAAAATGAAAAGAAACAAGCAGAGACGGATATGTCTTTAGCACAAGAAAGATTAAGATTATCGACAGTAAGTGTATCAGATGCAGAGTTAGATGTAGAGAATTTGAAGATGTTGTTAGATGAGAAGATAATGAGAGTAAAAATATTAGAAGAGGAATCAAAATCACAGTAGATTATTTTTTAAATTTATATTTAAATGTAGGTTTTTTAGGTTTATTAATTTCTTGTTGTATATATTCTTCAATAAGAGATTCATCGCATGTTAAGTAATCGCCATTAAAGTTTTTGAGAGATATAAAAGAAGGTTTTTTCATTTTATCAGTTTTATAAAAAATAAAGTGACCATAGTTACCATTTCTAATGGAGAGATTATTTGAGAATTCTTTTAATATATTATTTTTGGATTCATTTAACAAGTTAATACAATCAATAATAGTGATTTTGTCAATAGGTTTATTTATTTTATTTAAAGATATATTTTTATGGTCGAAAGTAAAGTAAGGTCCAAACTTACCAGTTTTAATAATAATATCTTGTTCAGAGTAAGTTCCAAGATTAATATCATTATTTTCTAACAATAGTTGGTCGATAGTGTATTCTTTATTTTTAATTTTATCAAAATCAACATCTTTAATAATATTTTTAAAAACAGTTTTGCCATCCTGAGTAGTTTTTAATACAGGTCCATTTTTGCCGATAATAAATTCGTGTTCTTCATCAATCATATATTTGTCTTTATTTTGTACATTTGAAACAAGTTCTTCAATCATATGTTTATAGTTTGACGAAGTAGATAATTTATCGAGAGTTCCGTTAGCAATTTGGTCACATTTATTTTCCATAGATTCAGTAAAAGAGTATTCAAATAATGATTGAAAGTTATGAATAAGATTTTCAATAACCATAATGCCTAATGAAGTGATAACAAGTTTATTATTTTCATTACCGTATATAATTTCAGATTTAATTTTATTAATTTGATTATCGACAATTTCATAATTGTTAAGTTGTAGATTGTAACCTTTAATATTTTGCTTTTCAACATATTTTCTTTCTTTAATTTTTTCAACAAGAGAAGAGAAAGTGGAAGGTCGTCCGATGCCGATAGATTCAAGTTTTTTAACTAAAGAAGCTTCACTATAATGAGATACAGTATTAGTCATAGAGGCTTTGGAGAATATTTTGGAATAAACAATATTATTAGTGTTAATAGATGTGAGATAGTTAGAGAAATCAACATTAGATTTTTTTTCAAGAATGGTCCATCCATCGAAAACAATAGTTTCAGATACATGATAGAAATGATAATCTTCATGATTTAGAGGTAAAATAAATTTTTGTTCATTAATGGTAGCAGGAGTCATAAGAGATTGTAAAGTTTGTGTCCATATTAAAGTATACATTTTTTGTTCTTTATTTGAAAAATCAGATGATAATGATTTTCTAAGAATATTAGTAGGTCTAATAGCTTCATGAGCTTGTTTTTTGGGTTGAATATAGTTATGGTTATAGTATTTATTAGAGAATGTATCATTGATGTATTTAGATGCGGAAGATATAAATTCATTAGATAGATAATGAGAGTCGGTACGCATATATGTAATAAGTCCAGCTTCGTATAATTTTTGACAAATACTCATAGTTTCTTTGGGTGATATATTAAAAGAGTTACTGGATTTTTGTTGCAAAGTGCTAGTAATGAGGGTTTTAGGGGGTGATTTATGTTTTTCAGTAATAGGTTGTATAGATAATTGAAATATTTTAGATATACAAAGTTTTAAAATTTGAGAAATATATTTTTCATCATCGAAATGTTTATTAAGTTGAAATTGTATATTTTTGGAAGTAAAATATCCGAAAAGGTTATATATTTTGGAAGGAGAAGAATTTTTGTGTAAGTTATAATTTTCATAAATTAAATTGAGAGCAGGAGTTTGACATCTTCCAGCAGAGAGATTACTTTTATAAGATATATTTTTCCATAAATGAGGTGAAATTTTAAAACCAACAAATAAATCAAGTATTTGTCTAGTTTGTTGTGATTGAACAATGTCAAGATTAACAGTGGTAGGATGATTAAGAGAGTATAAGAAAGCATCTTTAGTAATTTCATTAAAGATAATGCGTTTAGTGTCAATAGGTAATTTGAAATAATCGATAATATGCCATGCTATAGCTTCCCCTTCTCTATCATTATCAGTAGCTAATATAACAGATGAGGATTTATCAATTAAAGATTGTAATTTTTGTATTTGTTTATTTTTTTCTTTAATAATTTTGAATTTAATGTTAAAATTTTCATCAATATCATTGAGAGATTCTAAATGCCTAAAGTGACCGAAAGAAGCTTCACATTTGTATGATTTATCCAAGAATGATTCTATTTTAGAGCATTTAGCAGGAGATTCCACAATAATTAAATTCATAATAATATAATATATTAAAATGGATTTAAATCTTTTTTCTTATAGCATTAATACAATTTATTTGAGCGATAGTTCCAGATACATGAAATAATATATGATAATATATCCAATTATTATCATTACGAACAAACATGTCACAAGAGCTATTATAAGTATAAATCATAGCAAAAGTTAAAGGTATAGCTCTAATCATTTCACAATTAGTTTTATTACAACTACTAAATGAATCGATAGTATTGATACCAGTGATAAAAAAGTAGCTAAATGTAAATTTAGAAACAATTAAGTCTAATATTAAGTTAGAATTACATGGATTATTCCAATAATTAAATGAGCACATTGAATTGAAAGATGCTATAAATGCATGACGATTTAAATTATAATAAAAAGAATATATTCCAGGTATAAATAATAAACATGAGGTGAATTTAAGAATTTTTTTATTGGAATCATTAATCATTATAAATTATGTATATTTATTTTTATAATCATTCCACGAAATATCTTTATAATTATTAGGTTTATCAGATATAACAGGGTCGATATATATTTGTTTTAATAAGTTACCGACATGAAAGGAGCCTTCATTTTGGTCATATTTACCATTTTCAATATCTTGCAATATATTAATTAATTTATATAAAATAGTAAAATCAAAGTTATCTTCAGTTGTGATTTTTTTAAATATTTCATTGAAGTTAGAATAAATAAAGTGGCATTTTTCTTTTAAATATTCAATATTTAGGACATTGTTATTATTTTTATATCTAAGAAAAAAGTTTAAGTCATTTTTGATAAGAATACTATTTTTATGTTGTTGTATATCTGTAGTATTATTAACATATTGGTCATTACCACGAATAAGTTTATCTAGTTGTTCTTTTTGTTTTTTATTCATATAAATAAAAATAATTTGTATTTAAATTATTTAGTAATTATTATGTTTAATAGTAATTATTATCTCAATAAATAATAAAATGGAATATAAAATATTAGGAGCAAAAGTTAGAGTAGATGTTATATTAATATCATTAGTAATAGGGTGGATATTAGGATTTACACTATTATCATCATGTAGTAAATATTCATTATTAGACGGTTTTAGAATGGTTAAGGAAGGATATTCAAATTTGATGAACGCAGCAGCATTAGATTATAAGATGACTGCAGGTATAGAATTAAAGAAGAATCCGGATAAAGAAGTATTACATTTTATGAAAGATTTTAAAGAGGAATATGAATCAATTCCAGAATATTCTAAATGCAGTCAATAAAGATATTAAATATTAGATATAGTACTAGATATAGTATTAAATAATAATATGATTATTATTTAATATTTATGATACACGTTTAGTAGCAATAGAATTGGCTACTATATAAATAGAGTTTTCAGTAATAATAATATATTCTTTTTCAGTTTTATAAATTTTAGAAATAGGACTTGTATATTCGTCTTCGTTTTTAATAAGAATTTTCTCTTGTTCTTCATTATTTTTAACACCTATAAGAGCTTTATTTTCAGTAGAATCATTCCAGTAATCTAACATGATAGGTTTATCCTCCATAATAGAGAGTTTACAACAATGTTGTAATGTGGCATCAGAGGGGGTAGATTGTACAGTTGACTTATTTTGTGATAATTCACTCATCTTTATATAAATTAATAAAATTCTTTAAATTATTTATTTTTAAATATTTAAATTATTTATTTTTTAAATATTTAAACCTAAAAATTAATATTATTAATGAATATTATGAATAAACAAAAAAAATTTAAATTAACAATAGAAGATAATTATTTAACAGAAGTGAATTTTAATAGTGATACATTAATAAAAAAATATATATTGATAATGAGACAATATTTAATATATTGTTTCAACAATATAAGTGGTAGAAAAGATTCAATAATAATAGCAGGTATGGATATGATAACAAATATATACAGGATAATGATATATTACACAAAAAATTTGGATTTAACAGTGTATCATTCAAACAATTCAATTTATTATTTTATAGAATATATGTCACAGATAACAGATACAGAAGATAATATATTTTTTAATTTAACAATAAAAGATGCAATAATGTATGTTTATAATCGTAGTTTATTTGATATAAATAAAAAATTTTTCAAGAAGAGTAAGAATATAGATATCTTTAAGAAAACTGAAGTAATAAATGATTTACTAGCAATAATTAAAAATATAAATTATACATATAATGGTAATGAAGATTTAGAGAGAAAAAAACTAGAATTAGTATTTGAAAAATTAACGAAGATAGAATTAAAAAATGATAATATAACTGTATTATTGGATAATCACTTATTAGAAAGTAAAAATATAGATGATACAATAATAATATTAGATAATTTAATCAAGAAAGATATATAGTTTTAGTTTTTCTTTTTTTATTTTTTTGTTTATTTTTGTTAGATATATCATAATTTTCGTGAATATCGTAATATTCATCTTTTAGAATAACTTTTATTATATCATATACGGTACGTATAGTGTCTTCTTCACATTTTCCTACAATTAAAATGCTACCAGTTCTAAATATCATAAATGAGATAGTAATATTATTTTCTAAAATATACTTACATTGTATTCCTGGATAAGAACATGGATCATATGATACATTAAAATTATGTTTATGTTTTAATATATCAAATAATTTTGGTCTATTAATACAGAATCCACAGTGAAAGTTTGAATTAATTAAAACAGTTTCAACATTATGTTTATCATAATAAATATCAGTATTAGTAATATTAGATAGTATATTTGTTAGTATAGATATAGATTGATAAAATACTTCATCATTTTGTACACCAGGTATTTCAACTTTACCGGTATTGAATATTTTAATATGTATTTCTTTAAAAACTCCATTGTATAATAATCTTAGAATAATAACAAAGCAATTATAAAAGGCACTTTTGGGTTTACTTCTTTCATTGGTTAAATCTTTATTACATACACCAATAGATATTTTTCTACTATCTTTATAAAGTATATTATTACCTTGTTGTTGTTCGAGATGTTGAATTATATATTCATTGTAGTAATTACAAGATTGTAATTTTTGTTGAATATTATCTAATTCTGATTTAGAATTAGATATAAATTTCATCTGTTTTTTAATGACACCGTTTGTTTTAGTATTATATGGTATAATATCTATTTTCCAAAAAACATAATTCAAATCAATGGTAGTATTCAAATATAGTATTTTTGTTTTGGTTGATATATATAATTCAGATGCTGAAGGCGGTTGATTTTCGTTTACTGATGAAACTATTTCATCATTTCTTGGTAGATTTACTTCACCAGATTTTAGAAATTCATTCCAAGCATCTTCAAGATCAGTCATTAATATTAATATAATTATTTTTTTATATATATTCAATTTTAAAATAATTATATTATATATGTTATCTTTGAAATTAATCGAAAAAAACCAACCAATAAAAAGAAACAATAATAATAAAAATATTAAAAATCCAATAATTAAGGAAAACTATATTAACTATCAAAATAAGATAAATTGTAATTTATTTAACCCTGGAACATCGCCTCCAACAAATAATTTTATGAACAAATTACATACACGTATGTTAGTTTATAACAACTAATATAAAAATTATTATAATTATAATACCTGTTTAATTATTTCTATAAAATATTCATTCATAAAACAATTATTATTTCTATCATGTATTAAAGATTCAAGTTTTGAAAATAGAGAATGGTCATAGTCAATAATTTTATTATAAATTAAATATTTTATATAAATAATAATAATATTCTTATTACTTATATTAAATTTAATAGATAATTTCATAAAAAATGAAGTAATAGTATTAAAGTCATTTTTTAAAATGAAATCATGCAATTCATTCATATGATTATTATTCAACATAGACACAGTTAGATCGTTATCAAAATTAAGTTGCATATAATTAATCATACTACGAATATCGGAATCAAAATACTCTTGTATTTCGTTCAAAGATTCATTAGTAATTGATAATTTTTCATTTTGAACAATATTTTGTAAGAAATCTAATATTTTTATTTTGGGAGTTTTATAAAATTTTAGTTCTATAAATTCATTTTTTAATGATTCATCAATTTTACTTATGTAATTACACATCAAATAAAAAACAAGATTAGTAGTATTGTATTGTTGTAATAAATATTTCAATGCAATTTGAGCAGATTTAGTCATATAATCAACTTCGTCAAGAATTATAAATTTAATTTTATTATTAAATAAAGGTTTAGTTGCTATAAATTTTTGTATTTGATTTCTTATCATATCAATTCCTCTTTCGTCAGATGCATTTAAATGTAATATAATTGTTTTATTAATTTCATTTGGATATATAGAATTTATGATATTAATAATAGTAGTGGTTTTTCCGGTACCGGGTGGTCCATATAATAATAAATTTGGATAAATTTTATCTCTGAGCATATTAAAAATTAAACTTTTATTGTTATCTTCAAGTATAATATCATTTATATTTTCTGGTCTATATTTTTCAACCCATGGAATATAATTATCATTATTTTTATTCATAGAATTATTATAATTTTATGTTTATATTAATTTATTGATTTAAAAAATGATTTAAATTATTTAATATATATTTAATAAATGGAAATTAAAGATAATGTTGAAAAGAAGAAAAGAGGAAGAAAACCAAAGCCAAAAGTTGATATAGAAGAGAAAGAGAAGCCAATACCAAAAAAAAGGGGAAGAAAACCAAAGGGTGGTAAAATAGTAGATAAATTACAATCATCAAATGAAATGAATAATTATATACAAGAGAATGTAATATTGCATTTAAAATGTAATAGTAATGATATAAATAGTGAAGAATTTAATAATTATTTACAGTTAGATTCTTTTGAGAGTAATGAATTAAATTTTCAGGAATTAAATAGTAATGAAAATGAATCAGAATCATTAAATATAGAAGAAACACACATTGAATGTTTTGATGAAGAGAAAAATGATAATATATCAAATAAAGATTTAACAAAAAAAATAAAAGAATTGCAAAAACAATTATTTTTTGGAGAGTGTAGTGATAAAAAATCAGCATGTTTTTGGTGTACATATGAGTTTGACAATCAATCGATTCATATACCTAAATTTAAGTTAAACAATGTATATCATGTATATGGTTGTTTTTGCAGTCCAGAATGTGCAGTTTCTCATCTAATGAACGAATCTATAGATATTTCTCAAAAATATGAGAGATTTCATTTATTAAACTATATTTATCGTAGTATATTCAATTATTCTGAAGATATAAAACCAGCTCCAAATCCATTTTACACACTAGATAAATATTATGGTAATATGAATATTAATGAATATAGACATTTATTAAAAAATCAAAGATTTTTGTTAGTTATAGATAAACCATTAACAAGGGTACTTCCAGAAATTTATGAAGAAACAGATACAAACTTTAGTGTAACAAATCTTCAATCACAAACATCTTTTCAAATAAAAAAGAATAATGAACAAGTTATAAAAAAGAAGAGTATATTTTAAAATTATAAATTATTAAATACTTGTTCAAAATATTCTTTATTTGCAATATATTGATAATTTTCTTTAGTATAATTTTGATACAAATCATAAATAGAGTTTATACTTTTATTATTTTCTATAAATGATGTTATTTCTGTATTTTTATCCCAGTATTTACATTTTAAAGAAATAAATTTATTTTCGTATATTTTAAAATGAGGTAAAAAGTACTGAATTGCATACAAACATATTTCATCATTTATATATAAATATTCTTTTTCTACATTTTTATTAAATATATTTAATAACTCATCAATTTCATATTGATAATCAAAACATGATAATTCGCAAGATTTTTCAATAAAATCAATAAATGTTTTAACTTCATATAATAGATTAGATTTTGTGTTTAAAAAATGATAATTGAAATCTATTTTTGTTTGTAAAGATGATAATATTTTTTTTTCATTATAAATAACAGGATATTTATTATGTAAAATATACAAATTCCATAGAAAATACATTTCTTTGGAAGATATAGTTACATCGTGAGATTTTTCCAAATTATTTTTAATAAATTCTTCAATTATATCTTCGAAATTAGATAAAATTAATATATTATTTTTATTATGTTTATTCATAGTAATAAGAAAGTTTTCTGAATTTTTATATCTAACAGAATAATGACAAGAAATTACAAAAATGTTAATAATATTTTCAATATTAAAAACAAAAGTATTGTTTAAAATAGGTATAAAGCGACAATATTTTTGTAGTTCTT
>CESB01110585.1_pt1 | contig 11022 bp, 12 predicted proteins | sample 531071 | NCBI WGS metagenome assembly CESB01 (sample SAMEA2621259, study PRJEB7988) | marine metagenome | biome: marine biome (ENVO:00000447); feature: surface water layer (ENVO:00002042); material: "saline water (ENVO:00002010), including plankton (ENVO:xxxxxxxx)" | depth 5 m | reverse complement strand
TATCCATACCCACCGAAGATATTAGGATTCATTGGATTTGCCATACCCGCATAAGGCAAAAATGGAGATTGCGGTATAGATGGCATAGACACTTCACCAAATACTGGAGGCTGCGGATACAAAGGATACCCGCCTCCGGGGCTAGGGAATTGAGGTCCAGGGAATTGAGGGCCACCAGAAGCGAAGTCTACAAGTCCAAATGGTCCTGTAGCTTCTGGTTCTTGGCCTTCTGCTGCTTCCCTAGGCCTTCTTCTACCTTGCAAATAATTTAACAGCGTTTCTATTCCGGTGCCGCCTTCCGTCTTTTCCATATCCAACAAGTTTCTTAATGCTTGTTGAGAATCGGGTGCTTCTGTTTTGCCATAACCTGTTTCAACGCCACTAATCGGCGTAATTAAATTACCTGCACGATCGCGCATACCTAATCTGTTAGCGATTCTTCGATATACACCACCACCCAGCAATCCTTGTTGTTCTTCGCTGAGATCTGCAGACTGACCGCTAAGAATTTTTTCAATAACTTCTCTAGCGGTATTTTCATCTGTTACGCCAATCTGGGCATATAAATCGTCTAGCGGATTAACTTCACCACCTTCTTGCATACCCCTTGGTGGAATTTGTTGCCTGATAGGCGTTTGCCTTATTTCAGGTTGAATATCTTGAGGCCTAGGCTGCATTGGACCACGGGGGTTGCCTAAAAAATTCGAAGGGGTGAAATCTATAGGAGTCGGTGATCTACTTCTGCTTGGCGACATTCGATCCATTGGGTTACGAGTTCCGCGTAATCTATCCATGATCCTGTCCATCCCTGCCCGTCCTTTAGAAGGATCTAATTGAGGCGGCATTCTGCGAGTTGGCCCTTGGCCGGGGGGAATAAAAATCGTGTAATCGTCACCGGGGCCAAACGGCCCACCGGGTGACCTTCTTGGAGGTATTCCCGGCCCACCAGGGAAGAATCTTCCCCGTGGCATTCCCGGTGGTCTTCCTCTATTTCCTTGTGAGATTCTTTCACGCATTCTGCTAAGAGCATCACTTAAAGATCCTCTTCTCATTCGATCGTATATGCTGCCACCAAGTATGCCTCCGCTCATTGGGTTAAAAGTCCTCATTCTTCCTGGCGCAATGCCCGGCATCATGCCTGGACCCCTCACGCTTTGGCGAGGATCGCCCATGCCGGTTAATGGCATAGCCTTACCAATGCTGCCAAGTTGGCCTCCGCTCATTGGGTTAAAAGTCCTCATTCTTCCTGTCGGATCATAAACCATTGTTAATAAACTCCTGAGAACTTCGTTCCGCGCAGCGCGGCACCACCACCACGGGCTTTACCTTTGCCCATGCCTGGATTAGACGATGCGTTAGTGGGTTCCTGCTTGATCGTTGAGTAATTAACCTTGCCCTGATCTTTAACAGTAAAACTATTTTTCTGAACTTTGTTAGCCATTTCTAGCCTCCGAAAAAATTCTTTGACATCTTTTCTGCGAGATTACCCATTTGGATCTCTCGCTGCAAATCTAATCTGTCTTGCGCAGTTTGATCTTTCATCTTCGCAACATCAATCTGCGTGTCGATACGCTCTTCAGTAAGCTCTCGTTGCGTATCAAGCCGCTCCTGATCCAGACCAAATCGCTTCTCTGCTTCTTCTGCTTTACGTTCAACATCGGCAGCTTTGATATCAAGCTCTTCGCGTCTGAGTTCAACTAATGGATCATCAGGCTTCTTCATCTCAAATGCGGGTGCGATCTGAGACACTAGCTGCGCAGTAATCTGCGCGACTTTATTTTCCAACATAACCTGCATCTGTTGTTGCATTTGCTGCATTTGCGGGTTCTGTTGAGGTGGCTGACCTGGTTGCGGTGGCATACCTTGAGGCGGCATACCTTGAGGCGGCATACCGGGCATACCGGGCATACCTTGAGGTGGCATCTGTGGTTGCATTTGTTGCATCTGTTGCATCTGTTGTTGCATCTGCATGATCTCTGGATCCTGCTGCGCTTGTTGTCTTGCCATTAGATCAATGTGTCCGTAAACATGGCCCTGAACAATTCCCTGCATCTGCGGATTTGCCTGACAGATTGCAGAATTGTAGAACGCCATATGAATAGCAATGTGAGCCTGATGGTCCTGATCTGGGAACGGCACAGCAGGCTTCATGGTCGTAAACCCGCCATTCTCAAGTGCTGCTGCAATAGGTTGCGGTTCCGGCGGGGGCGGAGGAGGCGGCAGAATCTGATCGACCTGCTGCACACCCATTGCCTCATACATGCGCTTGTACGCATTGTAGATGCCCATCGGACCATGAATCTCTGGTGCGGCCTGCACCATCTTCAACATTTCCTGTGCCAGCATGACACGCTGACTCATTGAGAAGATGTTAGGATCACTGACCGGAATAATATCAATACGGTCATCAAAGTCAGCCTGCTTGACGCTTTGATCACCATTAGCCGTCATGTACGGATACTGTTGCGGCAGATAATCTTTAAACAGATTCGCGAGTAAGTTGAACTCTATACGCTGCGAGTAATGTAATCGTTTATGAATCGCACTCATTACGCGACTACCGCGCTCAAGCAATGCGACTGTTGTACCTACTGGTGCTTCCTGATTACCATCACCAACCTGCATATCACCGATCGATGCAAATCGTCGGCCTGCTTCAACCAACATGCCTAACAGATTAAGCAGTGTGCCGCTGGGTTCCTTGAACGGCAGAGGCATCAATGCTTCGCGTAAAGAACCGCCAGGTGCGTCCATGTCTCTGAACTCACCTGGCTGAAGAGGCACATCGTCGTCACGGATACGAATGCCTCTGGCTTTAAAACCAGCGGGTAAATTAGATAGCGTGCCTGCATCAATCAACTGTCTGAGGATCGAGGTTGCGCCTCGAGACAGACCGCCGATCATGTGGGTCAGGCCAAAACCATAGAAGCCTACACCAGGCAAAAACTTGTAGTGAACAAAATAGTCCACTCGCTTGCGCATAGGATCCTGTTGATTGTAGTTTCTGCGAATTGACAGGACCGTTGATTGTTTCGGTAACAGCGTAACAATGTATGGCAGCTTAATGCCTGTCTCTTCACCCTGCGCGTTGACATCCTCAAAACCGGGGATATCCAACTCAACGTGCATTTCAAGTACTTCACATTCATCGGAGCCGGAACCGCCTGATGGTTTAACACCCTGCAGTTCATCGATCTCTTCATCGACACCATCATCACCATAGGAGGGGTCATCGATGTAAGACACAGGTGATTTTTTGTAGAAACCTGCTTCCTGCATCTTCTTCACATCATTGATAGACATATCAACAAGGTGAGTAATTCGTGTTGCGCTATCGAGACTGGATGCACCGTAAGGCACAATCAGTTTTTCTGACGGGATAAAACGCGATACCGGACGATCAAGCGTCTGGTCAAAATGAACCTTACGGAATGCGCTACCAGACAAAGGCAGATAGAACAGCATCTGATCAGTTTCAGGATCATATTCCTTCATGACCTGCGTGATCTGATAGTTCATGAATTCCTGAACACGCGCTGCCTGCAGATCAGTGTTTGGACTCATCATGCCCACAACCTGTGTTTTAACAGGTCCACCAGGTGGCAACATCTCTTTGTATGCCTGAGCCTGAAACTGCGTAACAGACTCTGCGAGTAACGGGTGAATAATGCCGGAGGCACCCTCAAAAGGTTCAGATCTTTCTTCGAACTTCATGCCAAGGAATTCAAGACCTTCCCGATACTGCTGTTCCCATTCTTTGCGTGAAGCGCGATCGTCCTGGTAATCAGACATACAGTCTGAATAGATACGACCTAAGTCACCGGCATCAATAACCTCTGCGAGGTTGGCATAAAAATCCTGCCCCATATCCATCATTGGGGGCGGTGGCATACCAACCAGCATGGTGCCGTCTTCTAATATTTCATTATCGTCGTCGTCAAACTCTTCAAACATTTCATCAATGCGAGGTTCAACATCGACTAGGATTTCTTTTGAATTATCTTCAATACCTAGATCGTCAATGTCTATATCATCAACGCCGCGCTCAATGGCCATATGTATTTATCCCCATTTACTTCAATGCCCTGCCGTAGCCACGGGTTGCTGCGCCCACACCTCTGGGCTTTTTCTGAACTGAAGTTTTTTTCTTTACCATGCCGCCTTTAGCTCTTTTCTGAACTTCTTCAACTGTAACTTTACCTTTTTTTCTTCTGCCTGCTAGAGCACCTCTTTCAGCAGCCGCACCAGCCTTTGCAGTGGATCCCATGCTAGGACCACTAGCCTTGCGAGTTTTTGCCTTCTTGCCAGCCTTGGGAGTTTTGGGAGTTTTCGGAGTTTTCGGAAGAGTTTTAGATTCTTGTACACCTTCTTCGTTAGCTCGATTTATTTTATCTTGAGTGCTTTCTTCCAGCATTCTTCTTGTATCAGCAGAAGGAGGCCTATCTTTATACATTTGATCTCTAAGCTGTTTTTCTGCTCTTTTTACAGGATGAACATTAGAAGGAACTAAAGTTTTTTTCTTTTCAACAGGCTTTAGCCGCTTTTTCTTCGCCATTCCACCTGCAGCTCTTTTCTGAACTTCTTCGACTGTAACTTTACCTTTTCGTCTATTGGGTCGCGGTGCCGCACCAGCTTTTGCGGTAGATCCCATGCGAGGACCGCCCTGACTGCTGGGCTTGCTTCTGCCAGCGGGAGCAGTTGCCCTTTCTGCTTCTGCTTTAGCTTTAGCTTTTCTCTTGGCTGCTAATTCGGCTGCTTTTCGTTTGGCTGCTTGTGCAGCCCTTAAAGCTACATTTGTTTTTAACTTTCTACCCCCAGTAGCAGCATCAATTAGAACATTACGAGCTGTTCTAAAAGGCGTTTTTTTAGTACCGTAAACTTGTTGGCCAGTTTCTTGCATTTCCTTCAATAATTTTTTTACTCTTTTAGCCATCATCATCCTCGCTGTACAAGTTATTGAACACTCGCTGAGTGTCCCAGACATATCCTACATCTTCTTTCGAGTGATAGATATTCTGGTTTGGTTTAAAGTCAGGCGCACCTTCGCCGGTTTCGAACCAGGCAGGGTGTGTCACTCGTACCCTATTATTCGGTAAAGCGACTATGTTACCCGTGTATTCGCCTGCATCAAGTAGTTCCAGTATATGGCTTTGCTTGTGCTGCGCAGGATCATCAGCGATCTCGCTGTTCGTATAATCAACAGTGAAGTAATACTTGGCCGGATAGAATTCACCATCAACCTTTGCAATCCATGGTGCAGGAGTCGCACGATTGATCGTGTACACCGCATGATCATGTGACATGCAGTCCCACGGTTGCGCGAGATAAGTCGGCAACACATCGGGCCACTCTTCCAGTGGCGTATCAGCGACTAACGCTGTGATGGGAAGCCTCGCCCACATGGCCCCGCCATGGATGTTAGGTTCATCTGTGTCATGCGCTTCACATCCTGTAAAGATAACCTGAAAGCTTAAACACCTGTTGGGCATGGTCGTTACGGCGACAACCATGGCGTGTAAGAACTCACCATGGTATCGCTCGTTATTGACAGTATATTCCCGCCTCACCCATGCCTTGAAGTAAGGGATACTGCTTTGTAAGTATGCCACCCTCGAGCAAACTCCTTATTTCATAGCTTTACCAAAACCTCGCTTGGCTATGCCAACACCTCGACGCTTGACGGCACCGCCTCGAGAATATCCTTTTGGATTTTTTTTCTTGCCGCCAACAGCACCGCCCTTCATCATGCCTTTTGGTTTAACGCCACGGCCTTTAAGCACATCAGCTTGCGTAACTTTGCCGTCACCTGTCAGATCAGGAAAGCCGCCTTTCTTCATGCCCCGTGGCATCTTGCCACCCATCATGCCGCCTTTCGCGGAACCTTTGGCCTTCATCATGCCGCCCATGTTTTTCTTAACAGGCTGCTTTTTCTTGGCTTTAGGCTTCGCCTTAGCTTTGGCTTTCGATGCCTTTTTCTTCGGTCGAACAAAGTCAATCAAACCTTTGTCACCACCAAACGCTTCGTCTTCACCTAACAAAGCTTTAGCGAGAACACCGCCAAATGGGCGAATCCTTGGCAAAACCTTACGGCGTTTTTTACCCCCACCTGTACCAGTGCCTGTGCCAGTGCCAGTTGTAGTTGTGTTGCTTTTCCTTGTTTCTTGTCTAGCAGTTATTACACCTTTCCTTTCTTTCTTTGCGTCTTCTGTAGCTTTCTTTAGACGCTTTCTTCGTTCTTCTTCTTTTTTCTTTTTAGCGTCTGTTTCTGCTTTTCTTCGTTCTTCTTCTTTTTTCTTTTCTTCGTTTCTTTTTGACTGAATTCCTGTAGCAGTAAGGGTTGCAGTACCAGCACCTATAGCAACATTTCTTTTGGTGGATGAGCCAGGAGGCTTTGGCGTTACATCTTTTTCAACCCTTGTTTGATTGTTGGTTTTTACGGGAGTTTTACTTTGCTGCCCTTTATTTGCACCGCCTCTTACTACTGTTGTGCCACCTGATTTTACGGGAGTTCTTTTTGCAGAAGTTGGTCCTCGAGATGAACCAGAAGCACGCTGGCTAGAAACATCAAATTTTCTTGCCGACACACCTTTTTTTCCAGAAACACCTTTTTTGCCGGAAACTTCACCTTTCTTTGAACCTTCTCTTTTCTTTCTTGCGCGTTCTTTTCTTCGCTCTTCAAGTGTTTTTTTAAGTTTTTTTCTCAACTTTTCTTGAGCAGTTGTTGCAATTTTTCTGGTGGACATAACTTTTTTCCAATCTAGTAGTATGAAATATTTCGTCGGGCAACGCGCTCATCAACCTCGTCAGATTGTAGCGTGATAAAGTTACCCTGCCTGAATCTTAGTATAGCTTGCGTCATAGAGTCTACATAATCATCGTGCGCACCGAAAGGAAACGATGCACATTCTTCAATAACCTCTTCGGCAAACAGATAGTCGGGTGCCCAGACAAGACCAGACTCAAATACGGGACTCGCAGAATGCACACGAGTCATCTTATCGTTACCGCGACTGGGCCGATAGTTCACTACAGGGATACCCATCATGCGAAGTTCCTGCGTTAATGGTGTACCACTCGCCTGAGCCTCTACCAGGACCATATCAGGGTCGTATTCACGGTAGGCTTCATGCGCGACCGCTTTTAATTCAGGGAAATCCCACCGACCACGTTCCGCATTCAGCAGAATAATCGCATCAGCCATGCCATCACCCGGACTAAATACGCCCCAGGTGGTAATTGCACTGTAATCCGCCGTTTCTTTCTTGGAAAACGCCGTATCGTAGGACTGAATGATGTAATGACAGGAAGGAGGACCGTCCTTGGTCCAGATATTCCACCATTCACGCTTGATAATGGCCCCTTCTTCCGATGTCGGGTTCTGCTGGTACTGCGCATTCCACTTCATCACCGGAATTGACGCTTTAACAGACTCTAATTCCTCCTTTTTCCAGAACTCAGGCCACAATACGTTGCCGGAATCCTCAAAAATAGCCGGTAATTCGATAACTTCCCAGTTATCTGCGTGATTTTCCGTCTGACGGCTCAGGAGCTTGCCTGTGAGGTCGATTGTGGACCAACGGGTCATGACTATAACGATAGCTCCACCGGGCTGTAGACGCTGTCTGGGGCCGGATGTGTACCATTCGTAGGCACCTTCCATGGATGTTAGGGATAATGCGTCCTGTTCTGAGTGAGGATCGTCAATAATCAGTAAATCAGCACCCCGCCCCGTGATGGCTCCACCTACACCTGCTGCAAAATACTCCCCCCCTTGCGATGTTTCCCACCGTCCGGCTGATTTTGAGTCAGCCGCCAAAGAAACATTATCAAACATCCTTTTGTATTCCTGGGTATCCATCAGATTACGGACCTTGCGACCGAATCGGATAGACAGGTCAGCCGTGTGCGTAGTCTGCATGATCTTCATGTCGGGTTTCAGACCCATAATCCACGAAGGGAAGTACACAGATGCAAATTCAGACTTGGTATGACGGGGAGGCATGTTAACGATTAGACGTTTACATTTTCCTTGAGCCACTTCTGTGAGCTTATCAGCGATTAAGCGGTGGTGCTCACCCTCAATGAAACCGTCCCAGATGTACCGGATATACTCCATAAAGGAGTCCCGGCAAGCATCCTTTGATTCAAGGGTGGAAAGGCGATCCCTCAACATCAGGATCTCTTTCATATCGGACTCTGGAATATGGGCCAGACTGCTCAAAATGATTTTTTCACAGAATCGTATGTGTGGAACGATATTATATATGACATTGCATATGTCAACTGCTTAGGGGGGGGTCGGGTCTTGAAATCAGAGCTGCCGGAAAATTCAAGACCTGACCCTAGGGGACCCTGCAGAAAAAATTCAAGACCTGACCCCTGAGCTCTGCTCAAGACCTGACCCCATAGGGATAGTTCAAGACCTGACCCTAGAGATATTGAATATATTTATTTTGCAATTGAGTAAAAAAAAGCTTGACCTTTTAAAATGTAGGGATCATACTCCGCTTGTCTTTTCAAAAAGACAAAAATTTAAATAAAAGGAAATTGTTTTATGTCACGTTTAATCACGCAAAAATATGCTAATGAGCAGGTCGTCGAAATCGACGCAATGTTTCAAGAGCTATGGAATACAAACCCAAAGTTTAGAGCATGGGTTACAGCCAAAGACAATCTCGACGCAAACTACCGATACACAAAAAAGTTTGTCATGGACGCGATCGATAGCGACGGTCACTCAAATGATACTCGCGTTTATGTAAACGGTATCGGGTCAAGATTCCATTTTAAGGATTGGGTCGGGACAATCGCCAACGTGAAGAAAGAAAAGAAAATACGCGAGGCGCATCTCAGGAAATCATTCCCCAAGCTTGGCGCGGATTTATAACACTAATCGGGGGCTTCGGCCCCCATTCTCAAAAAAGGAATATTAGAATGATTGAAGATACATGGTATATCTACGCAAATGGCCGTCCATATAAAATTATAGTCGTGGCGGAAGATAATATGCCGATTGATGAGGAGATTATTTCAACAGAAATTACTAAATATAATTTCACCTTATCTATGGGTAAAGGGGGGCCAGCAAATGATTGAAATTCATAAATGGTATGTACATGAGGGGGAGGCCTAATGAAAAGACAATTTTACACCCGTCATCCCGAAACGAATGAACCAATTCAGATATCACAAGGGGAGTCCGGGTACCGGAACGTGACCCCCTCAGACTCTTTGGCGCATAAACAAGATGCCGATACAGCAATGGATATGTTAAATGCGTTTTACAACAACACGCCTCGCGACCTGGAGATTGCTGTAGCATGTTCGATGTTCGGTTGGGATATTCCCCTGGCTGGCCAGTTAAGCAAAAAAAGTTCGGAGGTAAATAGATAATGTATCAAGTAATAATCACTCTAGACTTTGAAGAAAAGCCAACCGATGCGGATGTGCATGATGCGTGCCGCACCTGGGCGGATGAGATACGCAATGATTACGAGCTGCGCGAACCTTATGAGGATCCATTCGACATGCCAAAAAGAGAGAGAGCGTAAGCTCTCTTTTTTTTGCTTATGAGTTATTCCTGAGATACAATAAACATTCAATAAAAAAGGAAACCCGATCATGAGATCAATAAAAGAGATAGCGTCCGAAATCGAAACGGATTGGACCAAAGTAAACTTCGCAGCTCTGCCCTACCTGGACGCGATGCATTCGCTCGACAGTGTTAGCGATTCATACGGCCTGGATTCCGGCCAGAGTGTAGTCGCTTACTTCCTAGCGAATGCCGGTACCTGGCGTGGCGATAGAGCTCGAGCTCTTAAGGCAGAACTAAAGGCCATGCTATGAAAACAATTAACAAAAACCAGGGGCCGCAATCGCGGCCCTGATAAAAAAAGGAAAAGTAAAAATGAAACTGAGAAACCTGTACCCAAAAATTGGTGACACTATCAGACAGAATTTACCGGTAGTTTATAACTGCGGGTCACCAGAATTTAGGAATATCGTGAACAGAGATATTCATAACCGTAGATTGCAATGCGGCGCGGAAGTTTCATGCGAATACATCAACGCATTTCATGGCAACGAACCTAAATATTTATTGTTGGTGACAATTAACAAAGCCGGAGAACCTCGCAAAAAGCGAGGGCGCAAACCAGGTTAACACCCACCAATATATATAGAGAGCTCAAGGCCGCAAGTAGTCCGCACGCGATGCCAATATATAAAACGATTAAGGCCGCAAGTAATAAAACCTCTATTGCTAATGCGTTAGATTAGGCCAGGGAATTCTGATACAATAAACACTCCACAAAAAAAGGAAATGATATGAAGCTTTTAGATACGAGTAATAGCAATACGAAAGTAAGAAAAACCGAAACGCTCGCGGACTCTGTCCGCATTGCAAGCTTGTCACTAATGCCGGATCCAATTATCTGCGCACAATCTGGCGCGGCAAAATGTTTCGACCTATGTTTAAAGACAAGCGGATATGGAAAGTTCGACAATGTCGCGCAAGGCCGACAGCTTAAAACGGACTACTGGCATGACGATCGCGACGGTTTTCTCGATCAGTTAAAACGAGAGCTGCGGAATTTTGAGACACTCTGCACGCGCACGGATGTGCGGCCAGTAGTCCGGCTCAATGTTTTAAGTGATATACAATGGGAACGTCATGGGATCCCCCAAGCTTTTCCGGCCATAAGCTTTTACGACTACACTAAACAAGCACACCGCATAGGAAAAACGCCCGAAAATTACCGGTTGATGTTTAGCTATAGCGGCGCGGCAAAGTACCAGCCACAAGTTAAACGCGCATTAAAAACGGACGCGCCAATATCGGTAGTCTTTACCGACATACCAACGGACCCAAACTATAGGTTCCTAGGCCGACCTGTTATTGATGGCGACCGATCCGACCTAATCAATCTCGAGGCCGGACCCGTCATTATCGGTTTAAAGTACAAGCGAACTAAAGCCGATGCGAACATGGTCCAACAGTCAGACTTCGTTATCAATCCAAAC
>CESB01032330.1_pt1 | contig 11028 bp, 16 predicted proteins | sample 531071 | NCBI WGS metagenome assembly CESB01 (sample SAMEA2621259, study PRJEB7988) | marine metagenome | biome: marine biome (ENVO:00000447); feature: surface water layer (ENVO:00002042); material: "saline water (ENVO:00002010), including plankton (ENVO:xxxxxxxx)" | depth 5 m | reverse complement strand
TGAAGTAAATTTAAGTACTGATATTCTTCGTGTTTTTTATTTTTAAAAATTTTGTAACTATGTTCTTCACGATTTCTATATTTATTCAATTCTGTTATATTTTTTAACATTATACCTATTTTATTAAATATGTATTTAATTCATTTAGCATTAATTAATTATAATATGATTCATTTTTATTTCTCTTAATAAATCATATATGGACAATCTTGAAGAAAGTGCAAAAACATCATTATCAAAAAATAGTTTTTTTCAACATGTATTTAAATTCGATGATGACTCTAAAAGTGAATTATTAAACATTGGTCAATATAGTATATTATCTATTATACCAATCATTTTTCTTAACAAATCTGTTCAAAAATTCTTCCCTGAAGTAGACGAAGAAGCTTCTACTTTAGAACTTTTAGCAGAAATTGTCGGTCAAATTTTACTTATGTTTTTCGGTATTTTCTTTATTCATAGACTTGTAACATTTATACCTACATATAGTAAAACTAATTATGAACAATTTAATGTAACTAGTATTATTATCGCCTTCCTTGTTATTGTTTTAAGTTTACAAACAAGACTTGGAGAAAAGGTTAATATATTAATTGATCGTTTATTAGATTATATGGATGGAAGCAAAAATGTTAAAGAAGAAGCAGCTAAAAATAAAAAGGTTGTAACATCGGGTAATGTCAATTTAACAGCTAATCCTATGGCACAAGCTGGATATGTAAATTCAAATTATCAAACACCTAATCCTGTAGGTCAAGCAGCAGGAATGCCTTCACAAGTACAACCATCTCATAATTTTGATGGTATGTATGCTGGACCTAATACACCTTTAGTAGGTGCTGCCACTCCTATGCAAGAAGCATTTGAACCAATGGCTGCCAATGCCGCATTAGGTGGAAGTGGATTTGGTGGAACTCCGTTTTAATTTTATATAATATACATAATAATATTATATAGAATATTAAAAAATTGATTTAAAATAATTATTTTAGCACATAAATATACATAAAAATAAAATGAATTATAATCTTATCTTAAATAGATTTATCAATACTATTATAAAAAAAAATAATAGTAATCCAGTGTTATGTTTCAATATGTATAAAAACATTAAACCCAAAAACTGTGACTGTGTAGATTATTGTAAGTATGGTCCAACACCTGATGTTTTATATGAGTTAAAATTTGAAAAAAATAAAAAAATATCGTTAGAAAATTTCTAATATAAATATAATATATGAAATCAATACATATAATGGCTATTTGTATCGATGTATCAATGAAAATGAATAACAATATATTAAAAACACTATTTGTTGATTATGCCAAAAAAAAATTCACAAAAAAACAAATGCTTTATTTATATCTAAAAATACACAGTCTTGATACAAATACCCAAGCCTATATTATAATGAATAAATGGATTAGAAATTACAGTAATCAAATTACAAGACAAATGATATATGATATTAATTAATTGACTTTTCATTATTTAAGTTTGTAGATATATCTATATTTTCTGTTAATTCTTTTTTTATCAAATTTCTATTTTCTATTCTTTCTTTTTCTGTAATACCTCCCATTACATTTTGTACTATTTCCATATAATCACTAATACCTTTATCTGTCGTATTCCAATCAGGATTATTATTCTGCCATTCTTTTATTTTATTAATTTGTTTTCTTGCAACGCTATCTATACTTTGATCTAATTTATCACCTTTTGAATCTTCTTCCCATTCACCATTCTCTTTTATATAATAAGAACTATCTTTTTTATTTTGTATTGAATGAATTGGTCTTTCAACAGCCTCAAATTCATTTAATTTTTGTGTAAATATATTTGTTATTCCTTTTATATAACCATTTGTTTTTGTATACATTAAATCCTCAATACTAGGTTGTATCATATTTAAAAATTCACTCATTCCAATCGCATATTTACAATCTTCATTTAAAAATAAATTTACATTTAATTTCTGATTATTATTAATAGTAGTATTATTAATAATATGCTGTTTTTCTAATTCTTTAATTTTCTCAGCTAATTTATTGTTTGTTTCAGTTGATTCTTTTAACATTTGAATTAATTTTTTATTATTTTCATTATCCTCTTCATCTTTTTTATTTACAAATTTACATTTTATTTTATGTCTAGATAATCCAGACTTATGTTTATATATTTTTCCACAATCACAAATAAATTCTGCGCTTTTTTGCGTTTTTTTATTATCATTTATTATCATTTTATGTTTTCTAGTCATTAAATGTCTATCGAAATCACTTTTCTTACTTGTTGAAAAGTCACATTTTTCGCAATAAAATTTATTTGAGTTTTTTTGCGTAAAATTATTATCATTTTTTATCATTATATGATAACAAAAAAAACGCCTAAGTAGTTTTTAAAAAAAAGTACTTTTTTTGTATCGTCACAAAATATTTTGCAAAAAAGTGATTTTAGCGGGGACCCAGTCTCAACGATTTTTTTTTTTTTTTGCAAATTTAAATATTTTTTATTTTCGAGGAATCAGTGATCCAAATTCTGAAATTTCTCCAAAATTAAAAAAAAATTTTGTAAAAAAAAAAAAAATTTAAAATTAATAATATATATAGTAATAATGAATAATTCCGAATTATTGAAAGCATTAGATAATGAAAATAACAAAGGAGTTATGAAATTGTCAAGTGATAAAATATATAAAGACAAAAATGATATATTTAATCAATTATACTTAACTCATGAAGATAAAAAAAAACTGACTAATAAATTAGATGATTATATATATGTAGACGATTTAGATGATATTAAGATAGGAAGTTATTTAAGATGGATTAATATAAAAGATGCAGATAACATTAAATTAACTAATGGAGGTTTATTATGTGAAATAAAGTATTTAGATGATGGATGTCATTTAGTTTTAAAAAATAATTTTAATCGAATCATGCAAATTAATATGGAACAAAGTTTGGTTTTTCAGAAATTAAATAATCAAGAAAAAATAATTTTAAATGTTATAGATTATTTAAATAAATAATAAAAGGTTATTTAAATAGTATAATATGTGTGATTTTGTAGAAAAAAAAGTTTCAATTGATCCAAACGATAATATTATATTTATACCAACAAAAGAAGAATTATCTGATAATTTTAATGTTTTATGGTACGACGACGATCAATTAGAAAAGATAAAAAATGAAGCTATTAGTGAAATAAAAGTATATTCGGTACTAAAAAATATATCTTTTAAAGAGGCAAGAAAAGATATATATATAAAAAAAAATTAATTCTTTTTTTTTTCAAGATCCTTTTTTTCTTGTTTTATTCTTTCTATTTCAAGTAAAATAGAAATATGTTGTTCTATTCCATCTTCCATTATATTTATAATAATAAATTATTATTATATTCTTAAAAAATAATTTATTTTATATTATTATGAATACTTATATTGTTTTTGATTTAGATGAAACATTAGGATATTTTACTCAATTCGGTATATTATGGGAAAGTATAGAATATTTATTTCAAGATAAACAAGAACAAGACATATTTAACTGTGTATTGGATTTATATCCAAAATTTTTAAGACCGAATATGCTAACTATATTTCGCTATTTAAAATTAAAAAAACAACTAAATAATAATCTTAAAATATTAGTTTATACTAACAATCAAGGTCCTAAATCATGGTGTAATTTAATAATAAGATACATTGAAAATAAACTTAAGTACAAATTATTTGATCAAATTATTTATGCTTATAAGATAAACGGTCGACATATAGAATTAAACAGAAGAACTCATAATAAAACTTACACTGATTTTAAAAGATGTAGTAATTGTCATAAGTATGACAAAATATGCTTTATAGATGATCAATATCATCCATCTATGAAGCATAAAAACATATATTATATTAATATAAAACCGTACAAATATGATTATGATATGGAAAACATGATTAGGATATTCATAAATAGTGAATGTTATAAATCTTTATGCACCACATATCAATTTAAAATTAATAAAAAGGCTCATACTAGTAAGATGAATAAGTTTATAAAAAACTATAATTTTGTAACAAATGTAAAATCTGAAAAAGATCATAAATTAGATAAATTACTTACAAAAAACTTATTATTTCATATACAAAAATTTTTAAATATTCATTTAAGGAAACCAAAAAATAAAACAAGAAAATATCAAAAAAAGAAAAAGAATAAAAGCTTCAAAAATAATGAATAAAAATAATAAATAAATATAATAAATAGCTACATATTTATTTATCTATAACATTTTTAAGTTTATCTTCTATTTTATCTTTGTAAGTGACCAAATAATCACCAATTGTTGTTGTCAATAATAAATAAATTCCGGATGAAAAAATCATTTTTTTGTCATCACTGCTTAAAGTAGTTTTATTATTAAACGGATTAAAACGATAAATTAACATAATTGCTATGTATATTTTTATGATAGATGTTATATAAATTAAATATTCAGGAGCATATTGAAATACTCCGAATAAAACAAATATGTATAAAACAATTGAAATACTTGTTAAATAAAAATATAAAGATTTCATAGTCTATATATTTTTATAATATTTTTTTATCTTCAATGTCATTTTCTATACTATTTATTTTCTGATATATCTGTAGAGTTCTAGCACTTGAATCTTGTGCATCGGTATATTTTGGCATCCAAAAATAAGGTATAGTATTTTGAGAATTTTTATAATATTTGTTAAATAACATCCTATAATATTTTTGTTCATTTGTGATTGGTTTATTTATCAAGGTAATTTCAGAAACGATAGAAAAATCAATGGTTTTGAATTTACTACTAACAAAATTATCTATAATTTCATACCATGGTTTTTGAATACTGCTCACTCCATCGCTAAAAGCCTCTTTTGTTCTCCATAAAACATTTTTAGGTAAATATGTACCTGTATCAAATGCTTTTCTCAATAAATATTTTTCACATTGATTATGTTTTGGATGAAAACGAATAGAAGGATCAATTGATAAATAATATTGAACCCATGTTCTATCTAAAAATGGTGTTCGTGGTTCTAAACCATTTGTTGATATAGATCTATCTGATCTTAACACATCAAAATAACTAATATCATTTAAAAGTCTTTTACATTCTTTGTCAAATTCATACATATCTGGACAATTATGAAAGTACAAATATCCTCCACATAACTCGTCACTACCATCTCCATTAAAAATTACCTTACAATCTGTATTGTTAGAAATATACTTACCTAATAAATAATTACCTACACTGGCTCTAACAGTTGTTGTATCATAGCTTTCAATTTTTTCAATAACTTCGGGTATAGCATTAAAAAAATCTTCATCGGACATAATCACTTCTGTGTGATCTGTATTTAGGAAATCAGCTACAATTCTAGCATATTTCAAGTCCTCAGAACCTTGTAATCCAATACTGAATGTTTTTAATTTTTTTGAATAATTTTTAGAGACAATTGAGGTAATTAAACTACTATCCAAACCACCAGATAGTAAACAAGCAATAGGTCGGTCACTTGTATGAATTCTTTTTACAACAGCACTTGTTAAATATTTATTTATGTTTTCATAAATATCATCATAGTTTGTAAATTGAAAAGGTTGAATTAAATTTGTAATGTATTGAAATGACTTTTCAAAACACCATTTATATTGTGTGTCTTTTGATGTTTTTTTTGTAAAACTATAGCATATACTAGGAGGAAATTGACAAATTATATCACTATCATTATTGACAAATTTGTCAACTTGTTTTAGTTCAGATGAAAAAGTCCACATATCATTTGATCTAAAGTAATATATTGGTCTTACACCATATGGATCTCTAGCAATAAATAAATTGTTTGTATTTTCATCGATTAACACAAAAGCAAATACACCATCTAATAATTGAAGTGTGTATTCAATTCCATATTTTAAATAACAATAAATAATTACTTCACAATCAGAATTTGTAGTTGGTATAATATCTAGACTTTTATATAATTCTTTATAGTTATATATTTCACCGTTACATATTAATGTAATATTATCTACAACAATAGGCTGATTCGATATAGTATCTAATCCATTTATAGCTAATCTATGAAAACCTATATAATTATTTATACTATTACTTAATAAATCTAAACACGAATGTTCAGGTCCTCTATGAGCACTTTTCATAAATTGTTCTGTTATAAATGTTTCACTATAGTTATTATTATTTAATAATAAAAAAATTCCACACATTTATAAATAAAATGATGATTTTTTTAGGTAATTTTATTAATATAATATATATAATTATATATATGAATTATTCACCAGATAGTATATATTATTGTAATAATAATGATAATTTAGAGTTAAGTAATAGAATTTACGAAAGGAACCTACCATCACAACAAATAAAACCATATTTTGATAATAGACCATCATCATCTAAATATGCAACTTTACCAATAGTAGAGTTAAAAAATACAAATCATCAAGTTTCTTTAAAAGAATATGGTATGTATAATATACATAATGTATTTAATCCAGGTGAAAAAGGTCCCGGATCAGGTTTTTTTAACAATGTAAATACAGAATCGTTATTAAGAAATCAATTTTTCGCAATTCAAAAATCAGATCAATCCGTTTATGTACCTTCATCTGATAGTGAATTATATAATGTTAAAGTAGTATCTAGACCAGTTAATCAACCTCATCCAGATTTATTTCATGAACAAGAATTTAAACCATTTAATCCAAATGTAATCAGTGGTGGAAAACAAATATTTAATAATAGTACAAGATTACAAATGTTAGATTCGTGTAAAAATTAAGTTTTTAAAATAAATACATTTTTAAATGAACAATGTATTTAATGAATTAGAATATTTAAGTAATCCTTATCTTTATGAGAAATATATTAATCAAAAAAAAACGCAAAATGAGGAAGAATTTAAAAAAAATAAACGATTCTATAAAAAAAGAATAATTCAATTAACAAAAGATTTATATAATAATGAATTAGATCATTATAAAATACCTCTCACTGAAATAAAAAAAATTTTTAATAGATACATAAAAGAAGGAATAGATTTATTAAAGATGATAGATAGAAATGATATATTACAAGATGAATATAAAGATATTAAATTTGATAAAAAAATACCTGAAAATGAAATAGATTGTAGTTTTAATCAAATAGATAATGATACTGAAATATTTAAAAAACCCCAAACTAATAAAATAGAAGACTGTATGCCTCTTATTAAAAAAAAAATAAAAAAAGAAAAAGATATTAAACCTCCTTTAAAAAAAAAAGTCAATCTCAAGGATCCTGAATTAAAAATAAAAGGATTAAAAATAAAAGAATAGTTATATTATATGTCTGTATATAATGATCACTTAAAAAAAATAGTAGTTAATAGAATTAAAAATGAAAACTTAAAATATAATTACTGCAGTCATAGCCATGAAATAACTTTTTATTATAAGAAAAATAAATATAATTTATTGGTTAAAAGTTATCCTTTTAGGGCCCCAAGAAAATTAAAAGTAAATGATCAATTAATAAATTATAATGATATAAGTAATAATTATAACAAATATTTAAAAAAATATTTCAATATAGAGTGTTTTTGTTGTTCGTCTATATTATGTGAAAATAATTGGCTTATATCTTATAAATTTACAGATATTAGTAAAGAATATGAAAACTTTACAAATATAATAAAATATATTAAGGGTATTCTTATTATAAAAGAAAAAAATATCTTACCTCAAGAAATTTTAATAAATATTATAGATTATTTAAAACCAAAAGAAAAATAAATTGTCTTACTAATATATAGATATATATATATATGAATAAAAAGACACAAAGAAATAAAAAAAAAAACCATAGTAAAACAAAAAAATGTCAATATAAAAAGAATGTAGAATTAAAAAAAGAAAATTGTAGTCCAACCAGTAGATATAAATACACTTGTTATTCCAATAGATCATTACATTTATTAAAACAACATTGGAATTTTAGGCATCCTGATTGTAAGATAACAACAAATGATAATTACAAAATATGGTTACAATTAAAAAATTACATGTATAGTACATGTAAAAGAGAATCATGTTGGTTAAGTCAGTTAATGAAAAAAAATTTAAATAATGAGTTATTGAATTATACTTTTGCACCGAGAAGTCCTGAATTGTGGAAAAGAAAACCAACAACATGGTTAAATAGTTTAGATATTGAAAATGTTATGAAACAATATGAAAAAAAATATCCTTATTTTGAATTCATTGGTCCTTCACCTATAGATTTTAATACCAAAAAATTATATGGTGAATGTGTTTGGAACGAATTATGTAATTTTAACTTAAAAAAAACAATTGATAGAAAAAAAACAAAAATTGGTATCATATTTAATACAGATCCTCATTACTTAGATGGATCACATTGGATATCAATGTTTATAGATGTCAAAAAGAAAAACATTTATTTTTTCGATAGCGTGGGCGATATTCCACCCAAGCAAATATATCAATTTGTTAATAATATAATAAATCAAGGCAGTAAATTAAATATTAATTTTAATTTTATGATGAATCATCCTGTTGAACACCAAGAAAAAAATACAGAGTGTGGTATGTATAGTTTATATTTTATAATTAAAATGTTAAACGGAGGCAATTATAAAAAATTATTTATAAACAAAAAAAATACAATAAGGGATAATGAAATGTTAAAATTGCGTAAAAAATATTTTTCATTTTAATATTGTACTTTACTAAACTTTTTTAAAGTATGATATACTTCAAAATATTAATTATCATTATTAAAAACAATTTGATAAGATAAATCAATAATAGGACCCCCATTTGCCGATATATCTGAAAAGGTAAAATTAGAATTGTTACTTAAATCATTTATTATCATTTCATTTAGATTATTTCTCATTTCTGATGCGATATCGTTATTGTGTATAAACTGACTTAAACTATAATTATCATCATCTTTTGATTCTTCATTTGTATATGGTTCATTTACATTAGAATTTGTTGTATTATTAGATTGTAAATTTACAGGTCTTTCAATAGGTCTAATATTGGGATTTCGTAGAATTCTTCTATATGGATTACGAATAACATCTAATGGATTATAATTTCTTATATCATATCTACATATAGGACATCTTACATTAGATGTAAACCATCTTCTTAAAGCAGCAGGATTATAACAATGACCACAATACAAAATTTGAGTGACGGTTGAATTATCGGTAAATCTTTCGAGATTAATTGGACATGAAGAATTTATTGGATTACTTATAGTATTAAAAGAAACATCTTCACAAGCATTATTAATCTGTTGTTCCGAGGGATAAACCGCAACAGGTTCAAATGATAAGTTATTAATATTATTCCCCAATGCTGTTAAAAAAATATCGGAAATATTATTTGTGTTTATTGTTTCTTCTAATGGAATGTTTACAGGTACAGATTCTCTTGTTGACATCCTACCAGATCTTGGATTGTACTCTGCTCTTTGCCGCACATTCCTTGCTGTGGTATTATTATTATAAGCTCGTCTATTTCTATTATTATTATTATTTCTATTAGTATTGAAATTGGGTCTATGCATATTATTTGTCATAGATGGTGTTACATAAACTCTTGAATTATCAACAATATTCGCTGTGTCATTATTAAATTCATTATTATTATTATTATTATTATTATTATTATTATTATTTGATAATCCAACTATTAATAGATTATATAATCTTTCATCATTTCTAGATGAAAAAGCCAACATATTATGAATTAAAAGTAAATATTCTCTTGAATAAGTAATATAATTATTTATTAATTCACGATTACTTTCATTATTATTATTGTTATTATTATTATTCATAATATATAAATAATTGTAAAAATTGTTTAAATATTATCTTGCTTTAAATATTAATGACAACTAATGAAAAGTATAAAGATAAAGGCTTATCTGGAATGGCAAATCTAGGTAATACATGTTTTATTAATTCATGTATGCAAGTATTATCTCATACACAACAATTAAATGAAGTATTAGATAATAATAATTTATCAAATAAATTAAATAAAGTAGTGGATTCCTTAATTATATTAGAATGGAATAATTTAAGGAAGATGTTGTGGGAAAATAACTGTGTAATTAGCCCAGCTAAATGGATAAATACAATACATAAGGTAGCAAAATCAAAAGGAGCATTATTATTTACTGAATATAGTCAAAATGATTCACATGAGTTTATGTTGTTTATATTGGATTGTTTTCATAATTCTTTAAAAAGAGAAGTTGAGATGAATATAAAAGGAAATGTAGAATGTGAACAAGATAAATTAGCTATTAGTTGTTATAAAATGATTAAAAATATTTATGAAAATGAATATTCAGAAATAGTTAATATATTTTTTGGTATTCATGTATCTCAAATAAGTGATGTAGATAATAAAGTGTTAAGTTTTAATCCAGAACCATTTTTAAATATAGATATTCCAATACCTGATAAAAAAAATGTAAACATAATAGATTGTTTAAATGAATATATTAATTATGATTTGTTATTAGGGGAAAATCAATGGTATTATGAAAAAGAAAATAAAAAAATAGATGCTAAAAAGAACATTGTGTTTTGGAGTTTACCAGATATTTTCATTATCACATTTAAACGATTTAAAAATACATTGAAAAAAAATCAAAAATTAATTGATTTTCCATTAACAGATTTAGATTTATCTAGCTACATAAAAGGTTATAATAAAAATAGTTACAACTATGATTTGTATGGCATAATTAATCATAGTGGTAATCTTTTAGGAGGTCATTATTGGTCCTATATTAAAAACGCAAATGGTAAATGGTATACATTTAATGATACAATTGTTCAAAATATAGATACACAAAATATTCACAAATTAGTATCACCCAATGCTTATTGTCTTTTTTATAAAAAAAAAATTAACTAA
>CESB01148827.1_pt1 | contig 11031 bp, 10 predicted proteins | sample 531071 | NCBI WGS metagenome assembly CESB01 (sample SAMEA2621259, study PRJEB7988) | marine metagenome | biome: marine biome (ENVO:00000447); feature: surface water layer (ENVO:00002042); material: "saline water (ENVO:00002010), including plankton (ENVO:xxxxxxxx)" | depth 5 m | reverse complement strand
TTATGGGAAAAATTTAAGTTTGATGAAGAAATAACAAATATTGAAGATAGAATTTGGGGAAAAAAAGTAATAAATGAAGGTTACAAAATAATTTACGAACCAGAGGCAAGCGTCTATCACTGGCATGGTATTCATCAAGATAGTAATGAAGAAAGATTGAAAAATGTTGTAAAAATTGTTGAAGAATTAGATTTGATAAATGATAAGGAACCTATAAGTCGAAATGGTAGAGACGTCTTAGCTATAATTCCATTTAAAGGAAAAGACATAGAAGCAGATGGCTTTTCATTTTTAAAAAAAACTATAGAGGACGCAGTTTCCTCAAAAAAAGTTTCTGAAATAGTCGTAAATTGTGATGATAAAGAAACTTCAAAAAAAGCATTAAAATACGGAGCACATCATGCCTTAGTCAGAACTAATGACACTAATGATTCTCTCCTAGGAATTAATACAGTATTAAAAGAATCCCTGAACTATGTGGATCCTTTGAGAGAAAAGTTCGATAGAGTTATTTTTCTTTCTTCTACTTATCCTTATAGAGAAAATTCTCTTTTAGATAATATCTTAAGTGAGTTTGATTCTGGAAGTTATGACACTTTGATACCTGTAATAAAAGAATACTCGAGTATATTGAAAGAAAATGACGGTAATTATAAGTTTTTAGATGATGGATTTATGCCAAAAAAACATAAGCAGCCCCTGTTTTTGGCAAAACATGGCTTAGGGCTTGTAACGAAGTCAGAATTTATTTCTGAAGAAAAAGTTGTAGGAATTAAAGTTAGTATTTTTGAGCTAGCAGAAACAAAACAAGCTGAAGAGATTAAAGATAAAGAAAATTTTAAGTTTTAATAAAATTTATGAATAATTTAATACTCATTCCTGCAAGAGGAGGTTCATCTAGAGTGAAGAAAAAGAATATGAAGCTCTTAAATAATATTCCTTTAATAGGTCATTCTATAAAAACTGCTCTCAAAGTTAATGGCTGCAGGGTATTAGTCTCTAGTGATAATCAAGAAATAATCTCTTATTCAAAAAAACTAGGTGCTGAAGCTCCCTTTAAAAGACCAAAAAGTCTTTCTCAAGATGATTCCTCTTCAATCGGGGTAATTATGCATACAATAGATTGGCTAAAGGAAAATGAAAATTATGAACCTGAGTTGATAATTTTTAAACCCCCAACAAATCCTTTAATCTCTTCAGACTCGATAAACAAAATGATTGAGATAATAAAAAATAGTGATTCTTTGTCCTCTGTAGTTTCCATAACTAAGCCTGTATCTCATCCTTTTAAAAGCGTTTCTTTGAATGAAGAAGGGTATTTAAATAACTCTATAGTTTCGATAAATAAAAAAAATATTAATGACTTTGAGATGAGTCAGGACTGGCCTGAATGCTATGAAGGCTCTCCTGCTTGCAGAATATCTAGATTAGACTATTTTAAGAATCTAGATTTAGACACAAAAATTCCCCCAAAGACCTATAATGTCAATAATGCTAAGGGCTTTATAATTTCTAATGATGAAGCAATTGATATAGATGAAGAAAGAGATTTTGAGCGTGCTCAAAAAATATTTAATGGTTCATGAAATCTAAAGACTACATAGACAATTTCTACCAAGATTTTGAGGGCCTTGAAATTAATGGCTCTTCAGATTGTGAAAGTTTCTTTGACAAGATTCAAGAATGTTTGACTCTATGTCAGTCAAAGGGGAAAAAATTGATCTTTATCGGTAATGGAGCTTCAGCTTCCATGTCTAGTCATTACACCCTAGATTTTTGGAAGAATGGTAAAATTAGAGCAATTAATTTTAATGATCATGCTTCCTTGACTGCAATTGGAAATGATATTGATTATGAAAGTGTATTTAGTTTCCCAACTGAAAAATTTGGAGATAAAGGAGATATCTTGATTTCTATAAGTTCTTCAGGAAATTCTCCAAATATCCTTAAAGCTGTAAAGCAGGCAAAAGAAATGGGTATAACAAATATAACTTTATCTGGAATGAAGCCAGATAATAAACTGAGAAACTTAGGCGATTTCAATATTTATTTTCCAGGAAAAAGTTATGGTTTTGTTGAGTCCGGACATCATCTCTTAATCCATCAGATTCTTGATTGCTTTATCAAAAGACAGTCTAAAAATGGCTGAAATCTTAACTCTCAACAACTTATATAAAAAAGTTAATTCGCTCAAAGCTAAAGGTAAGATAGTTTGTCATTGTCATGGCTGTTTTGATTTAGTTCATTATGGACACTTAAAATATTTTGAAGCTTCTAAATCATTTGGAGATATTCTTATAGTTACCATCACTCCAGATAAATTTATAAAAAAAGGTCCAGGAAGACCTGTTTTTGATGAGAAAAAAAGACTTAAATTCTTATCAGAATTAAAAACAATTGATTATGTGGCTTTGAATAATAAGGCAGATGCAGTTGAACTATTAAAAATGTTAAAACCTAATTTTACATTTAGAGGTAAAGAATATGAAGATTATAAAAAAGATCTTACTGGAAAAATTCTCCTTGAAAAAAATGCTATTGAATCTTCAGGTGGAGAACTAAAAATTATTGATGAAGAAACCTTCAGCTCAACAAATCTAATAAATCAAGGAAATATTGACTTTTTGTCACCTGAGCAATCTGATTTTATTTCTTTGATTAGGAGAAAAAAAATACCAAAAAAGACTCTAACCTTTCTAGATTCTATTCAAAATAAAAAAATTCTCAATATAGGAGAAATTATCATAGATGAATATGTTTATACTTCAGTTAGGGGAACCGTTACAAAGCATCCAATCATTTCGGCATCCTTTATCGACGAAATAAAAATGGCTGGAGGAGTTTTAGCAACTTCAAGACATTTAAATTCAATGATAAAGAACCCTGAACTTATTACTACATATGGGAATGAAAATATTGAGTATTTAAAATTTATAAAAAAATCTTTAGCTCCCTCAATTAAGCCATTCATGTTTAAAAATAATGGAGATTATACGGTTGTAAAAAGAAGATTTATTTCTTCTTCTGGCTATCCAAATCCGTTATCTGATAGCTTGAATGAGACATCAGAAAGGAACTCAGAAAACAGATTATTTGAGATTGGGTATATTCCCAGAGGACTTATTGAAATCAAAACTGAGGAAAAAATATTAAATTTTCTTAAGAAAAAAATAAAGTCATATGATTTAGTCATCGTCTCAGATTTTGGTCATGGTTTAATGACAAAAAAAATTATCAAAGAAGTTCAAAAATCAAGAAAACTTGCAATCAACACGCAGACAAACTCAACTAACTTTGGATTTAATCTATTAGGGAAATACTCTAAATCAAATTTTCTATGTATAGACGAATTAGAGGCAAGGCTTTATATGATAGATAAAAACTCTTCAATAAATGGGTTAGGTAAAAAAATAATGAAAAAATTTAATAGATCTGAACTCATGATTACTCGAGGTAAATTTGGTTTGGTATATTTTAAGGATAACAAGATTTTTAAAGCTCCTGGATTAGCAACTAAAGTTGTAGACCCCATAGGAGCAGGAGATGCCCTATATACAGGAGCAGCCTTAGCGTCGTCTTTTCAAAAAGATCCTTTAGTTACAGTATTATTATCTTCAATAATGGGTATGTTAGGGACATCTATTGAAGGAAATGAAAGAGGAATCTCTCGAAATGAAATCATCAGATCTATAAAAGGATTAATATAAAGAGAAATGACTGAATTATTCATTCATCCTTTGTCAGACGTAAAAACAAAAAAAATTGGTAAAGGCACTAAAATTTGGCAATTCTGCGTTATTTTGGAAGATGCTTTAATTGGAGAAAATTGTAATATTTGTTCACATTGCTTTATAGAAAATGATGTTCAAATTGGTTCAAAAGTGACCATTAAAAATGGAGTTTCTATTTGGGACAATATAAAAATAGAAGATGATGTATTTATTGGACCCAATGTTACCTTTTCAAACGATAAATATCCAACTTCTCAAAGAATAGGAAAGAGAGAGGTGAGTTATCTTAAAACTACAGTTAAAAAAGGTGCTTCTATTGGCGCTGGCGCTGTCATTCTTCCCGGAATTACCATTCATGAAGGTGCACAAATTGGCGCTGGAGCAGTAGTGACTAAAGATGTTGAAAAAAACAGAATAGTTGTAGGAAATCCAGCTAAATACATAAAGTAAAAGATGTCTTTTGATGAAAATAAAGAAGAAATAATACAAAAATCTTTGGATGCTTACAGAGAATTAAAGATAAATCATTCAGAAGGTGATTGGTCTGCCTCTCCAGTAGAAGAAAAAAATTTTGATTTGAGAGATTTTCTACTTCAAAGAAAAGGAATTCTAGAGAAGTTTAGAAGGACTTATCTCGTTGCGGGAAGACATAATTTTCCAGATAGTCCAAGAGGCGGCTTTTACATTGAGTGGGGAATTCCAGGAGATATTCCGATTCAATTAAGAATCCATGGAAGGCTTAAAGTTTTTTGGATGGTTGTAAAGTTATTTTTTTATAAAAAGTTTAGACTAAATTTCACTAAATTAGTTGATAAAAAGATTGGAGAACCTGTTACTCAAAATATTTTTGGATTAAACATTACAGAATCCCAAATTAGAAATTTTTACTATAAAGAAGAGATTGAAAAATATTTAGGTTCTGATTTTGATGCAATATTAGAAGTTGGTGGAGGATTTGGCGGTCTTGCTGGTGAATTACTTACAAACTTTTCGATAAAAAGATATTACTTTGTAGACTTATTTGATGCCCTCCCATTGGCATATTTTTATCTTAGTCAGATTTTACCAAAAGATGAGATACAGATAATCAGTCATAAAGATATTGAAATAAAGTCTTCGGCTAAAGTTATTATTTTACCCCCTAGTTTACTTCACAAGATTTCTAATAAAATTTCTCTCTTTATCAATACAATGAGTTTTCAGCATATGAATTTAGAGAGTATTAATTTTTATTTAAAAGAAGCATCTAGATTAGAAACAAAGAATCTCTTTTTAAATAATAGAGATTGGATAAGAGATTCTTCTGATATTAAGATATCAAATTACCCCATACCTAAGAAATATAAAAAATTTCTTGATAAGAAGTGGTTATATGGGAATCACAGATTACAAATTTTTAAAATTAAATAAATAATTTTTTAAATTTACTTATAAGACCAAGACCAAAAACTTTTTTCGGTATCATATTTCTAAAAACTATAAATATCTTTTGTATAAAAGAGTTTCCGTAAATATCTCTTGGATTAATTAAATAACAATCTATATGAGTAATATTCAATAAATTTAAATCTTTTAAAGATTTTAGTATAGCAATTCTGTGAAGACCATCTTTCACATGAATTGAGGTGCCAAAAACCATACAAGTAATCATTTTCTCTCCATCTAACGTTTTTCCAGCATGGCTAAATTTTTCTCCACTTTTAAAATTATAAGCTGATGCTCCAAATTCATGTATTGCTTCTCCAAACTCTTCATCAAATTCTTTACTATTTTTCTCCATACCGGTTTTCATAGAATTTATTAAAGAAATAAATCTCTTTGCTTGGTTCATAGGATTTGCATAAATAGTATATTTGGAACCATCTCTAGGCTTTTCTGAGAAATTTTTAGAGAGAAGTTTGAAATAATTAGTTTCTATTATTTCCTCCTCAGACATTTGCCCTTTTTTTAGATACAAGGTTGCAAATTCCGTCCTAAAAAGTAATGGCAAGAATTTATTATCAGCGTAACCAAATTCATTATGAGAAGTTTCCTCATAAAGCGAAGTAAAATACAACTCATCAAGATGAAAACTAAAGATATTTTGATTTCCATCTTTTCTATAAGGCTCTTCTATAGAATAACCATCTTTACCTACAGCTGAAGATAAAAATGGATTCTTTAAATTTTTTGTTTCTTCCCATTTAGTCCAGAATTCAGAATTTTTTTCATCTCCCTCCAATAAACTTAAATTTGGAACAGATTTATGCGAAAAACCGACTCTTTTTACTCTATCTGTTTGAGATTTATTTTTTTCTATTTCATCTAAACTATCTGAAATTGAAGAAATAAATTCATGAGCTTCATCAACGGTAAAATCCAACCTGAGATTTTTGTAATGAATTTGAACATAATCTGCCCACTGTTGTAATTCCACTCTTAATTCATCTGACGTAGTGAAGCCATTCAAAATTGAAGGAGATTTTGGTAGTTTGCTTTTGAACAAAATATCATTATCAGCAGGTTTATTTTTTTTGAATCCAAAGAACATCCACTTAACATAAGCAAAAACAAACGCTAAAGATAAAGACTTATATTCATTTCTATCTAATTCAATTCTAAGGTTTCGTATGTGGATATGAAAATTTTCTGTTCTCTCGATTGTAAGATGATCTGAATATATCTTTGAACTGGGGATGATATTTTTTTTTGAATAAATTTTTTTGATAATACCCATGTTCTTACTTTATCAAAATATGAATTTATTATTTTACAAATTAATATTTATTTACAAAGAATTTTAAAATTTTTATGTTGAGAAAAACATTTATAATGTTTGATCTATCTAAAAAATTTAATATCTTAAATATGTTAAAAAAAATAGAGTTAATTTTTAGCACGTTTTTCTTAATTCGGGATGCCTTCGTTGGAAAAACAAAATTAAAATTTGCAGGCATTGCTTCTAATACTTCAGAGCATAAATGTTTTCAAGAAGATGGCATTTATGAAAAAGCAATGGCCGTAAGATTTAAAGAAGACGCTAAGGATTCTAAAATTTTTTTTGATATTGGAGGAAATATTGGAAACTATAGCGTTCTTTATAGGAAGGTGTCTGATGGCGAGTGTTATTGTTGGGAACCCGTATTTCATTTTAGACTCATACATTTTTTCAACCAATTATTAAATAATAGAAACTTAAAGAATTTTTTCCTTTCAAAAAAATTCATAGGCGCTGAACAAAAGATTGGAGTTGATAATCTATTAACATTTTGTAATAAAAAACGAATATTTCCTGATCTTATGAAACTTGATGTTGAAGGAGCTGAATCAAAAATTCTTCCATCCTTAAATGACAAATTTTTTTCTAAAGTAACTCTATACCTTGAATTTCATGTTGTTCAAATAAAAAATGATTTTAATGAAAATCCTTTTCATTTATTAAATTTTATTTTTTCTAATTTTAATTCAATTGAATTTAATAGAAATCATTGGGGCTCATTTAAAGGGATGCCATCAGGAAAATGGGAAAAAAAGTCTCAGGAAGAGATTTCAATTATTATAGAGGATATTTTAAATAATAAGTCTCAACCCAGAGGATTTGGTCTTATTTTAAAAAATATATAAATTTTTAATGAAAGCTATAGTTACAGGCGCTGCTGGATTTATTGGTTCTAATATTGTAGATAAATTAATTTTAGAAGGATTTGATGTTATTGCAGTCGATAATCTATCTGCTGGAATTTTAAAAAATGTAAATAAAAAAGCTAAATTTATCGAGCTTGATATTCGCAATTTAGATGGATTGGTTAAAATTTCAAAAGATTGTGACTATTTTTTTCACTGTGCTGCTGCAATGCCAATAGTCAAACCTCCTTTTGAAGATACTGTTGAACACGAAGAAATTAATGTCATAGGCACTATACAATGCCTAAAAGCATTAAAAAATACAGGAGTTAAGAAATTTCTTTACGCAAGTTCTTGCGCAGCTTATGGTCAATCTAAAGTTCTTCCAATTACAGAAGAAGAACCGGTGGATTTATTATCAAGACCTTATACAATTCAAAAATTCTGTGGTGAGCAGTTTTCTCTTCTTTTAGGGAATCGATTCGATATTCCTGTAGTCTCGTTAAGGCTTTTCGCAAATTATGGACCTAGATCTTTAGAAAATAAAAAATCTACAAATACTTATAGTCCAGTTATAGGAATTTTTCTTAAGCAAGATATTGAAAAAAAGCCTTTGACTATTACTGGTGATGGAACTCAATCTAGAGATTTTATTAATGTTAAAGATACTTCAAGAATCTTTTATGAAGTAGCAATTAATGATTCAATTAAAAATGATATTTTTAATGTATGTTCGGGCGAAAGAATAACCATTCAAAATCTCGCGGATAAAATTAGTCCTAATCAAATTTATATACCAAGGACTTATGGAGAGGTTGAACACATACATGGAAATAACTCTAAGTTAAAGAAATTAGGAATAGAACCTAAGATAAGCTTGGAAGATGGAATCACTGAATTAAGGTCTTATTTAGAGAATCAATTATGAAAACAGTTTTTTTCGGACCATTCATTGGAGAGTTTGGATGGGAAATGCTTTATTGGCATGCTTGGGTAAATAAAGTATGTAATAGTAAATTTAAAAACTATAAAAAAATTGTGGCTTCATTTTCTGGCAGAGAAAGCTTCTATCCAAATGCTGATGAATATTGGGCTCATCCTGATGAATTTAATAATTATTTTAAATCTTGCAACGGTTATATAACTGATTTTTGGAAAAATGGGTTCCCCAGAGGCAATGAATCTATTCAAAAAAATTTATTAGGAATTTTGAAATACGAATCTTGGAAATATTTTGAAAAAATTGAAAACCAAGAAGATGTGAAAATTAAAGCAGAAGAGCTTTTAAATTTATATAAAAGAAAATTACCTAAAGATACCGAATATTTTGTTCCCTTTTCTCCAAATTCCTTTGAAGGAAATTTTTTTGGAATTTTTGGAGACGAAAATCCTAAAAGTGATACTTGTATAAAGCAAATTCCTATTCCTTTTCAGGAACAATCATTCTCTATTTTAGAGCCGCCAAAAAAAACTTTTTCAATATTAAAAGATTTCATAGAGCCTGAGTTACCCCTTATTGCAATTTATCCACGTAACAGAATTAATAGGAGGCCGGATAAAAATTGGAACAAATCAAATTATCTTGAATTAATAGATAAGTTAAAAAGGGAATACTCAAATTACAAAATAGGAATATTTGGCTCTCCTGGAGAAGCTTTTTTTGATGGTAACTGCCCAGAAGGATGCATAGATTTTATTAACCTTCCAAATAATCAAAGAATGAACATTCAAGTAGCAGCTTTAAAACAAGCTAAAATAGCAATTGGAAGTTTATCTGGTGCCATGGTAGTTGCTAGATCATGCAACGTCCCAGTTCTAACTTGGGGACTTTCAAGAGACAGCTCAAGATTTCATGACGAAAACCAGTTAAATATTGAAACAATTTTTCATTCTATACAATACCCGACTTCTGATGAAATTTTTAAACTTTCTAAAGCAATAATTAATGAAGAGATATCTTATAAAGTTCCTTACAGAGATTGGTGCTCTCTTTCTTTTTTGAAAAATAGGAATGGAAATAAAATATTACTTAGATATAGGTTAAAAGGTATCTTAGAAAAAATTGGTTATGCCAATAATAAAATCTTTGGCTAAACTAAGTTCTTAAAATCCTTAGAAATCTTTCTCTTTTAGAAAATAAAATAAATAGAAAATAAATAAGAAATGCTAAGCAAAATACATATCCTGTAATCGAGTAAAAAGTTAATAAATTTATTAAAAAAATAATAAAAGCAATAATAAGATGATTTTTTAAGATATTTCTAGTAACTAATCTAAACGAATAGTCTTGTTTTCTTATGAAAAGTACTAAGAGAAATCCATAGTAAAAAAAAGCAAGCGATAATCCGAGTGCCACCCCAGAAGGACCGAAGATATAAAAAAAAGTAAATAGAAAAATTACCTCAAGAATAAATTTGTATAGCGAGTATAAGGCTATTTTTTTTGTAGACTCTGAAGTGTAAATAATTGTTCTTAAAACTCCTAAAGGTTTCAGGCTTATAAGAATACAAAGCCATCTAATAATTTCGGAAGCTTTATCATATTCAGCTCCACCAATTATTTTTACTACCAAACTACTAAATAAAAAAACTATAAGAGATAAAACTGAAGAAAGGTAAAAGAGTAACTGCCAGTATCTCAACAAATAATTTATTTTTGACCTAGTAACATTAATTGATAATCTTGTGTTTTCATTAATCTTAGAAAGAGCAAAACTATCTGTAATGCCTATAAAAGATATGGTCATAAATGTAACGCCTAATGCAAGAGACATTATTCCAATTATCTCTAAATCAAAAAATAGTCCAGATATTAGGGGAATATACTGCGACGACCCAAAAGCAACAAAAGAAGCTATCCATAACGGAAATGTAAAGGATGCTAATTGATATATTTCCTTGTATTTAATCTGTGAGAAAAATTTTAAAAACGGAGATTTAAAAAGTAAATACCATGAGTAAGGAAGTAAGATTAATCTAGATGCCGTATAGAGGTATATGTAGGCTTCTAGAGTGCCTCCTAATGAGATTGTAATTGCTATTGCAAACAATGGACCACAAGACTCCACAATTCCATAAATCCTAAATTCTTGAAATTTAGTAGTTGCTGCAAGAACATTTAGGTCAATAGGACCATTAAGAAAACCAATTATTATTAAAAAAGAACAAAGAAAATATATTTCTCTTCTCATTTCAAGGCCATAAAAATTAGCTATTTCCGGTCCAAAAACAAAAAGCAGAGTAGAAAAAATAATTGCAGAAAGAAATTTCAATAAAAAACTGGACCATAAAAAAGAAAAATTTTTATCTTGATTTAATCTCAAATCTTTTGAGATTAAATCTTGAACTTTAACTCCACTATCAAAAAAACCAATCTGAATCATCAGAATTGGTGCAAGCAAGATTGCTATCTCTCCTCTCAGTTCAGGACTAAAATAACGAAAAACCATTACAGAAGAAATAAAGAATGCAACAAAAGAGAGAGCTTTATAAATTAAGCTATTTAAAAAACCAGACCTAAGACTTTTTTCAGTAATCATTAAAATCTCTAAATTATTATTTTAAATTTTGGTATTTATATTTTTGAAATCTATTATTAGAGTTAGTAATTTTTTAAAACTTAAAGAATTTTGAAACTTTATTTTAAAGTTATTATGCAAGTATAATTCAATAATAATTTATTACTCGTGAAAAAAAAA